>Ga0197142_1000657_pt1 | contig 31898 bp, 32 predicted proteins | sample GBS60_MetaG_FD_148614 | JGI IMG/M metagenome (GOLD analysis project Ga0197142, IMG submission 148614) | Sediment microbial communities from Great Boiling Springs, Gerlach, Nevada, United States - GBS 60_MetaG | ecosystem: Environmental > Aquatic > Thermal springs > Hot (42-90C) > Sediment...
GCGCGTCTTCTTCGCCACCTCAGGCGGAACGGGGTGGAGGCGAAGCGGCCGGTGAAGCAGCCCCTGCACCGGACGCTGGGAGTTTCGGGGTTCCCTGTAGCCGACCGGCTGCACGGAACGAGTGCATCCCTGCCCATCTACCCGTCCCTCTCGGAGGAGGACGTGCACGAGGTCGCAGGGCTAGCCCGGGACGCCCTGGAGGTGCGGATTGGTGTGGGCTAGCGTCTTGATGTCGTTCGGCCTAGCGTTGGTGTTGGTGCCCGCTGCCCGGTGGCTCGCTTGGCACACGGGCGCTGTAGACGTACCCAGAGGCCACAAGGCTCACGGCCGCGCCGTGGCCCTCCTCGGCGGACCTGCGGTGCTTGCGGCCCTTGCCATCACTCTGACCGCCTTCCGGCCTCAGGAGCTCCCCTGGCTGCTGCCCGCGGCCGCGCTGGCGCTCCTGGGACTCGCGGACGACCTGTGGGGTGTGCGGGCGTCCGTGCGGCTCATCGTAGAGCTCGTCATCTGTCTGGTGTTGCTGTGGGCTACAGGGACGCGGCTGTGGACCCCTGCGTTCGTCCCGGGCTGGCTGGCCACCGTCCTTACGGCCCTGTGGCTGGTGGGCATGGTGAATGCGGCCAACTGCTTCGACTGTGCGGACGGGAGTCTGGCTGGGGTCGGAGCGCTCGCCGCGTTGGGCGTGGCGGGTGTCGCCGCCCTGGTCGGCCACGACGCGTGGGCCCCAGCCCTGGCACTGGCGGGCGCCCTCGCGGGCTTCGCAGTCTACAACCGGCCTCCCGCCACGGTCTTCCTGGGGGACGCGGGGAGCCTCCCGGTGGGCTTGCTGGTCGGCTGGCTGTCGGTCCGCACGGCTACCGAGCAGCCTCCGGCTTTGACCCTCGCCGCGCTGCTCGTGGTCTGCGTTCCGGTCTTCGACTTCCTCGCGGTGCACGCGCGCCGGTGGCGTCGGGCGGGCCTGCGGCGCCTCATGGAGTCCGTCGGGCGGGAGCACCTACCCCACCGGCTCTTCGAGTGGGTTGGACCCCGGCGCGGTCTGGCGGGGCTCTACGGCTTGCAGCTGGGGGCGAGCGTCGGGGCCGTGGCGGCGGCGAGGTTGGCCACGCCCTGGCCCGGTCTGGCGGTGCTGTTCGTGTGGGTCGCGCTGTTGCTCTGGGTGGACGACCGGTTGCCGCAGCCCGTGCCTGCCGCGGAGGCTAGGCCCGGAGGCCCGGCGGTACAGGCGCGTCCGGAGAGCGTGGGGTGATGGCGGTGGACGACAGGGCGATTCGCTACCTGGAGGCCGCGCTGGACGCTGCCGAGCGCCGGTTTGTGACGCTTTTGGCGCAGCAGCGCCTGTTCGCCGAGAACGGGGGCGAGCCTCCGGCCATGCGAGTGGTCGGAGAGCTCCGCCGCATCCTCCGGTCCGTGACCGAGCTGGAAGGACGGCGGGATGTCACGTTCGAGGATCTCCGTCGCCTCAAGGCCCTGCGGGCACGCACCGTCTGGTTGTATCGGCGGATCGCCCAAGAACGCCTGTTCGCCAGGAAGGTCCAGCTCGAAGAACGCCTGAAGTCCATGATTCCCCCGGAAGCCTATGAGGTTTACCTCGAGCTCCAGGCCTGCGAGGTAGAGGAGGACGCCGACCGGGCGGCCACGGAGGAGGAACTGGCGGCCCGGCTGCTGGCCTGAGGGTCCGGGTCTGGGAGGCTGTGTCTGAAGGGAGGCCAAACCGGTGGTGTCGTATCCCTCGTATGCTTATACTGGACAGTGGTACCGGGCGCTTAGCTCAGAGGGAGAGCGCTTCCTTGACGCGGAAGAGGTCGGAGGTTCGAGTCCTCCAGCGCCCACCACGGTTTGTCCTGGACTACCGCGAAGGCCGTCTGGAGCGGTAGACGCTTCGGGTGATGGGTCGTCTCCTGCCGGGTCGCCGACGCCCCCTCTCCCGCTGCAAGTGCGCCTGTATGAGACCGCGGAGAGCCTCGACCACCTCGCCGGTCCCTGGGATACCCTCGTGGAGCAGGCGGAAAGCTCCATCTTCCAAACTTCGGCGTGGGTCAGGGCCTGGTGGGAGGCCTTCGGCCACGGAAGGCGCTGGTACGTCGTGGGGGTCTGGGCCGGCGGTCGCTTGGTGGGTCTGGCCCCCTTCTGTTGGGAACGCACCCGGTCCGGAGCGCGGCGGCTGCGAACCCTCGGGAGTCCGGAGGCGGACTACGGCGGGGTGGTCGTGGCTCCGGACGTCGTTGGGCCGGTGTCGAGGCTGCTGGCGGAGACCTTGTACGAGGACCGCGCCTGGGACGTGCTGTGGATGCCCGAGGTGCCGGAGGAGGCCACCGCAAGCCACCGTCTGCTGACGCACTTCCGGGAGCGGGGGATGCGTGTTCTCGTCCGCGAGGGTTGCACCTGCCGCGTCTCCCTTCCCGCTAGCTGGTCGGAGTACCTTTCGGTTCTGAGCCCCCCGACGCGGCGGCGTTTGCTGCAGAAGGCACGACGCCTCGAAGAACTCGGTGCGCGGGTTGTACGCTGCGAAAGTCCCTCAGATCCTTCGGCCGGCGTCGAGGGGTTCGTCCGACTGCACACGGAGCAGTGGACGCAGAAGGGACGTGGGAGCCTCTTGCTGAACTCTCGCCAGATACGGTTCCATACGCTGCTCACGGCAGCCCTTGCGAAGCAGAACCGGCTCGACCTGTGCTGGCTTCAAGTGGGCGGGTCTGTCCACGCGGCGGTCTACGACTTTCGGTTCGGAAAGTCCGTCTATAGCTACCTCTCGGCAGTGGATCTCCGCAATCTTCAACGGCTCTCTCCCGGCATCCTCCTAACCTTGTGGCGCATCCGCGCGGCCATCGAGGACGGATACAGCTGGTACGACCTCCTCCGAGGTGAGGAGCCGTACAAGACGACCCTGGGCGCGCGCCCGTACCCCAGCTACACGTACCAGGTGGTACACCCCAAGCGGTGGAGGGCTTGGTGGTACCTGGCCTTGGGCCCGCTCCGCGAGCGGATGCTGCGAAGGGAGGCCGCGGCGAGACCTGGTGTCCCGGGCGCGGGGTCAAGCCCTGCGGAAGACGGCGTGTGAGGCCGTACGCCCTCGGTTGAGCCTGTCAGGGCGCTCCGCTATCATGGCCCCGTGAAGGTCCGGATCCGACACCAGCGGCGCGAGGTACAGGTCGAAGGCGTGCGGACGGTGGGAGAGCTGCTGGACCGCTTGCAGCTCAACCCGGAGACGGTGCTGGTGGTCCGGGGTACGGAGCTGTTGACCCGGGACGCCCGGGTCGCCGACGAGGACGAGATCGAGATCCGGCCGGTGGTGTCCGGAGGCTAGGGATGCGCTGCGCCAAGTGCAAGGGCACCGCCCAGGTGGAGGTGCGGCGGCACCACACCGCCTTCTGCGGCCCCCACTTCCTGGAGTGGTTCGAGGCGCAGGTGGACCGGGCGGTCCGCCGGGAGCGCATGTTCGCCCCCCAGGACCGCGTGCTGGTGGCGGTGTCCGGAGGCAAGGACAGCCTCGTGCTCTGGGACGTCCTGCTCCGCCTGGGCTACCGGGCGAGCGGCCTCCACCTGAACCTGGGCATTGGCGCCTATTCCCAGGAGTCGCAGGAAAAGTGTGAGGCCTTCGCCCGGGACCGGGGCGCGGAGCTCCTGGTGGTGGACATCCCCGCGGAATACGGGGTGGGGGTCGAGGGGCTGGCGCAGCTGGCGGGCCGGGTGGCCTGCTCCGCCTGCGGGCTCAGCAAGCGGTACCTGTTCAACCGGGTGGCCTTGGACCGGGGGTTCTCCGTGGTGGCCACGGCCCACAACCTGGATGACGAAGCCGCGGTGCTGTTGGGCAACCTGATCGCGGGGAACGTGGAGGCCCTGGTACGGCAGGCGCCGGTGCTGGAGAGTACCCACCCCGGGCTGGTGAAGAAGGTGAAGCCCCTCTACCGGATCGCGGAGCGGGAGACGGCCGCGTACGCGGTGCTGCGGGGGATCGACTACGTTCTGGACGAGTGCCCGAACAGCGCGGGGGCCCGGTCCCTGCTTCTGAAGGAGGCGCTGAACGTGCTGGAGCGGGACGCCCCGGGGACCAAGCAGAACCTGTACTGGAACTTCCTGGAGAAGATCCGGCCTCTCCTGCGGGAAACCTCCCAGAGTCCGGCCCTGCGGAGCTGCGCCCACTGCGGGCAGCCCACCACGGGGGACGTCTGCGCCTTCTGCCGCATGACGGAGCGGGTGGCGCACAAGCTCCGACTGCGGGCGGCAGCGAGCTCCCGAGCTCCGGAGCCCGTGGCCGTGGGAGCGCTTCCGGAAACCCCCGCCGGGGGAGGGGACGGGGGTCTTTGGCCATCGGGAGGCGATTCCTGGGGGCGTCCGGCGAACCCCGACACGGACCGGGGATGAAGTCTGGCCCGTTTCAGCCGGGCGAGCTGGTGCTGCTGGTGGACCGGAAAGGCCGCCGCTACCTGCTCCGTTTGCAGCCTGGAAGGGTACACGACCTGCGCGGTCGCCTGGAGCACGAGGCCTTGCTGGGACAGGAGGAAGGGGTGGTGGTACGCAACAGCCATGGCGAGGTGTTCCTGGCCCTCCGGCCCACCCTGGCGGAGTACGTGTTGGAGATGCCGCGCCGCACGACCCCCATCTACCCCAAGGACCTGGGCGCCATCCTGGTGGCCGCGGACATCTACCCGGGAGCCCGGGTGGTGGAAGCCGGGACCGGCTCCGGTGCCCTCACCCTGGCTCTGTTGCGCGCCGTGGGGCCCGCGGGGTGGGTGTTCACCTACGAGGTGCGGGAGGACTTCCTCCGCGCCGCCCAGCGGAACATCGAGCTGCTCGCGGGGGCCGCGAACAACCTGGTGGCCCGGCTCCACGACGTGTACGAGGGGATCCCGGACCGACCCGTGGATAGGGTCGTGTTGGACGTTCCGGAGCCGTGGCGGGTCGTCCCCCACGCCGCGGACGCTCTTCGGCCGGGAGGGATCTTCGCGTCCTACGTGCCCACGGTGCCTCAGGCGCACCAGACCGCGGAGGCGTTGCGGGCTTCGGGCTACTTCGCCCTGGTGGAGACCACGGAAACCTTGGTCCGGCCGTGGAACCTCGCCGGGCAGAGCGTACGCCCAGCCCACCGCATGGTCGCCCACACGGGGTTTGTGACCACCGCCCGACGGGTGCAGCCGAGGTCCGGGGAGCGCCTGGTGCCTTTCCCCCCTGCGTCCCCGTACGTGTAGGCGCTGTGCCGAAAGGTCAAGTCACTGCGCTGCCTGTGAGGAAGAGGGTCTCCAGCACAGCGCGCTCGCTTTAGTGAGGTGGCCTTCGCCTCTGTCCACCGCTTCGGGGCACAGCCGTCACGCAAAGCGCAGGGACAGGGGCGGGAACCCGGTCATTTCCAGAGTGACCACGTCCCCGGGTCCCACCGGGACCGCCCGGCCCAGGGAGCCCGACAACACCACGTCGCCTTCCTCCAAGCCCTCCCCGAACTCCGCCAGCTTGTTGGCCAGCCAGGCCACGGCCCGGGCCGGGTGGCCGAGGGCGGCGGCGCCCACGCCTTCTGTGGCGGGTTGCCCGTTGTGGCTGAGGACCATCCCCAGCAAGCGGAGGTCCTCGTGGCGCGTGCGGGAGGACCAGGGTCCCAACACGAAACCCCCGAAGGACGCGTTGTCCGCCACGGTGTCCGTGATCTTGATCCGCCAGTCCGCGATCCGGGAGTCGATGATCTCGATGCCGCACGTGACCGCCTCCGTGGCCGCCAGCACGTCCTGCAACGTCACGTGCGGGCCCCGCAGAGGCCGTCCCAGTAGGAAGGCGATCTCGCCCTCCACCCTCGGCTGCAGGAAAGTGTGGAAGGCCACCTCGGCCCGTCCTCCCGTCTGGGGGACGTGGCGGGACGCCCACAGACAGCCGTAGTCGGGCTCGTGGACCCCGAGCTGTGCCTGCATAGCGGCGCTGGTCAGGCCGATCTTGCGGCCCGCCAGCCGCTCCCCCTCCCGGGCCCGGAGGGCGTTCCACCGCTGCTGGACCCGGTACGCCTGAGCGATGTCGAGCAGCCCGGCCTCGCTGAGGGGCGGGAGCGGCTGACGCGACCGCAGGGCCTGTTCGAGCCGTTCGGCCAGGCGGTCCGGGTCTAGCGGTTGCTCAGGCATACGGTCTTGGCCTCGGTGTAGAACTCCAGGCTGTACTGCGCCCCCTCGCGGCCGATCCCGCTGGACTTCATGCCCCCGAAGGGGACCCGAAGGTCCCGCACGAAGAAGTCGTTCACCCACACGGTCCCCACCTCCAAGGCGTTGGCTACCCGCACCGCTCGTCCCACGTCCTTGGTCTGCACCACCGCGGACAGGCCGTAGGACACCCCGTTGGCGATTTCGATGGCTTCCTCCTCGGTGTCGAAGGGCATGACGGTGACCACCGGGCCGAAGACTTCCTCCTGGCAGATCCGGTCGGTGTGCCGGACGTTGGTCAGGACGGTGGGGTTGAGGAAGTTGCCCCGGTCGAAGGGAGCCGGAAGGCGGGGCCGGTCTCCCCCGAGGAGGACCTGCGCGCCCTGGGTCCGCGCTTCCTCCACGTAGCCCACCACCCGGTCCAGGTGCTCGGGGGCGATGAGGGCTCCCAGGGTGGTTTCGGGGTCCATGGGGTCCCCGGGGCGTAGCCGTTCGCAGGCGGACAAAAACCGTGAGAGGAAGGCGTCGAAGAGACGGCGCTGCACCAACAGCCGGGGCCCGGCCAGGCAGAACTCCCCCTGGTTGAAGAACGCAGCCCGCACGCTCACCTCCACCGCCCGGTCCAGGTCCACGTCCTCGAACACGATGTTGGGGCCCTTCCCTCCCAATTCGAAACTCAGGCGCTTCAGGGTGGGCGCGGCCGCGGCCATGATGGTCTTCCCCGTGGTGGTCTCCCCCGTGAAGGAGATCAGGCGCACCAGAGGGTGTTTGGTGAGGAACTCGCCCGCGGAGTTGGGCCCGAACCCGTGGACCACGTTGAACACCCCCGGGGGCAGGCCGACTCGGTGGGCGATCTGCGCCAGCTTCCACGCCCCGACGGGGGTGTACTCCGCGGGCTTGAGGACCACGGTGTTCCCGAAGGCCAGGGCGGGGCCGACCTTCCACGTCTCCAGCAGGAGGGGCACGTTCCACGGGGTGATGAGGGCCGCCACCCCCACGGGCATGCGCTGGACGTAGTTCACGTAGCCGTTGTCCATGAGGAAGGCCTCGCTGCCGTGGGTGGCGGCGAAGTCCGCGAAGAACTCGATGTTGTTGGCCACGCGGGCGATGTACACCTGCGGGTGGTTTTCCCGGATGGGACGGCCCACGTCCCAGGTCTCCACCCGGGCCAGCTCCTCTGCTTCCTCCCGGATGGCCCGGGCGAAGGCGTGGAGGATCCGGCGCCGCTCCGCCACGGGCGTCCGGCTCCACCCGGGGAAGGCGCGGTGCGCGGCCTGGACCGCCGCGTCCACCTCGTCAGCGCTCGCCTCGGGAGCGGTGCCGATGACCTCGTTGGTGGCCGGGTAAAAGATCTCGAACCGTTGGCGCCCCTGGACGAACTCCCCCCCGATGTAGTGCTCCACCTCAAACCGCGGCCTCTCCATGGTCCGCCACCTCCGGTTAGGGTTCCCACCGCAGGAACAAGCTGGTGCTCCCGCCCCACACCTCCACCAGCCCCGGCTCCGCGGGCACCGCGGCTGCAGGGGACCCCAGGAACACCAGCTGGCCCGCCCGAAGGCCCCCCACCCGGTCCGCGAGCCACGCCACCCGGCTTCCCAGGTCCCCGAGGGCCTCCACCGGCCCCTCTGCCCGCAGGGTGCCGTTCACGAACAGGCGCAACTGGGCGGGCAGGTCGCGTTCGGACAGCAGGACCGGCCCGAGGGCGAAGGCTCCGCCGCTGGCGTTGTCCGCCACCACTTCCGCGGCGGTGAAACGGTAGTCCTGCCACACGCTGTCCAGGACGTCCAAGGCCAGGAAGAAGCCCGCGAAGGCCGACCGCACACGGGTAGGCACGGTGCCCGGGGGCACGTCTGCCCGGAGGACCACCGCCACCTCCGGCTCCAGGCGGGGCTGGAGAAAGCGCTGCAGAGACGCAGTAGGGCCGAGCAGCATGTCCGCGTACACCCGGCCGAAGATGGGTTCGTGGATGCCCATCTGCTGCTGTTTGGCTTGGCTCAGCAGCCCTAGCTTGAAACCCCGGAGGACGCGGCCGGAACCGAGGGCCTCCTGCACCCGGTAGGCAGCTTCCAGGCTCACCTGCCGGTCAGGCTCGCTGGGGAGCGGGGTGCGGGCTGCCCGTGCGCTCCGGATCTGGGCGGCCAGCTGCTCCTCCGCGCTGCGGGTCAAAGCGGATCCTCCTCCCCTCGAGATTCCCGTGTCGCCCCGTCACGAGGCCACCGCGGCCTGCTTCTGGCGCAGCAGGTCCAAGGCCACGTCCAGGATCCAGTCCTCCTGCCCCGCCACCGCCTTGCGCCGGCCCAGCTCCACCAGGATCTCCCGGGGATCGATGCCCAGGCGCTCCCCGATCCTGCGGGCGTGCAGCAGGAAGGTGGAGTAGGTGCCCGCGTACCCGATGGTCACCGCGTCCCGGTCCGGCATGGGTTGGAAGGGCATCATGGGCGCCAGGACGAACTCCGCGGCGTCCATGAGCTGGAACACGTCCAGCCCCGGGTTGAGGCCAGCCTTGTCCAGCACCGCGGCCAGAACCTCCGTGGCCGCGTTCCCCGCCCCGGCCCCGCATCCCCGCAGGGAACCGTCTAGTTGGTCTGCCCCCGCCTCCAGGGCCGCCAGGCAGTTGCCGATGGCCACCCCTAGGTTGTTGTGGGCGTGGAAGCCCACCTGGATCCGCAGGGCCTCCTTGAGGGCGCGGACCGCGGCGGCGGCCTGCCACGGCAGCATGGCACCCGCGGAGTCGGTGACGTACACGCAGTCCGCGCCGTACGACTCCATGAGCAGGGCCTGCTCCGCCAGCCGCTCGGGAGGAATCATGTGGGCCATCATGAGGAGCCCCACCGCCTCCATGCCCAGCTCCTTCGCCAGCCCAAAGTGCTGCTCGGAGATGTCCGCCTCCGTGCACTGGGTGGCGATGCGGGCCACCGTGGCCCCCCGCCGCACCGCCTCCCGGAGCTCATGGCGGGTGCCGATCCCGGGGATCAACAGGATGGCGATCCGGGCCCGTCGCGCGGTGGAAGCCGCTTCCTCCACCAGGTCCAGGTCCGGCACCCGGGAGAACCCGTACTGCAGGGACGAGCCGGCAAGCCCGTCTCCGTGGGTGACCTCGATCACCGGTACCCCGGCCTGGTCCAGGGCCGCCACCACCGCCCGCACCTGTTCCCGGGTGAACTGGTGCCGGAAGGCGTGGGAGCCGTCTCGCAGGGTGGTGTCGGTGATGCGGGGCGGCCTCATGCCACCGCTCCTGTCAGCATGTGCTGGGCGATGAGCTCGCCCACCCGCCGGGCCGCGGCGGTCATGATGTCCAGGTTGCCCGCGTAGGTGGGCAGGTAGTCACCCGCGCCCTCGATCTCCAGCAGCATGGCGACCACCGTACGCTCGCCCCACGGGGTCTCCCGGCGGTCGAAGTGGGGGCCGTTCTTCAGGCGGTACCCCGGGACGTACCGCTGGACCTCCGCCACCATGCGCTCCACAGACTCCCGGATGCGGTCGCGGTCCGCGTCGTCGTCCTCCGGGATGCAGTAGATGGTGTTGCGCATGATGATGGGGGGTTCCGCGGGGTTGAGGATGATGATGGCCTTGCCCATGGCCGCCCCGCCGATCACCTCGAGTCCCCGGGCGGTGGTGGAGGTGAACTCGTCGATGTTCTGGCGGGTGCCCGGCCCCGCGGACCGGCTGGCCACGGTGGACACGATCTCCGCGTACCGCACCGGGCTCACCCGGTTCACCGCGTGCACCAAGGGGATGGTGGCCTGCCCGCCGCACGTAATGAGGTTTACGTTGGGCACGTCCAGGTGCTCCCCCAGGTTCACGGGCGGCACCACGGCGGGCCCCACCGCGGCGGGAGTCAGATCCACCGCCACCTTGCCCGCCTCCCGGAGCAACTTGGCGTGCCGGACGTGGGCCTTGGCGCTGGTGGCGTCGAACACGATGCGGATGTCGGGGTCCTCCAGGACCGCCTGGATGCCATCTACGCTGGTCCGCAGACCCAGGGCCCGGGCCCGGGCCAAGCCCTCGGACTGGGGGTCGATTCCCGCCACCAGCACCAGCTCCATGGGTCCTGGGTCTTTGAGGATTTTGTACATCAGGTCGGTCCCGATGTTCCCGGAACCCAGAATCGCGACCTTCACCCTGCCGTTCCGGCTCATGCTCCCACCTTCCTTCACTTCCCCCGGTCTTCTCCTTGACTCGTTTTACTCGTTCACCACCGTCACCGGCGCGAAGAACTCCTCCACGGGCCGCGCCCGGTCCACGAACCCCTGTTCCACCAGGTACCGTAGCAGAGTCTCCAGGGTCTTCCGGTTGGGGTCCAGGCCATACGGCCAGGGGTCTTCCCCCAACACCGCCTCCGTCTCCTCCAGCTCCGCGTGCAGCCACGGGACGGTGTAGCGGAGGGCGCCGCTGAACCGCATCTGTTCCAGGCACCAGGCCTTGGCCGCCACGAAGGCCTTGTAGAGGCTGTGGGCCACCCACGGGTGCTGCCGGTACACGGCCTCCCGCACCACCACGGTGTGCATGATGGGGAAGATCCCCGTACGGCGGTAGTAGTCCTTCTCCACCTCCCGGTAGTTGGGAAAGAGCCGCCGTACCCGGGGATCCCGGCCCAGGGACTTGGGGATCCGGGCACCGATGAGGGCGTCCAGCTCCCCCGCGGTCAGCATGTCGTTCAGGGTCCGGTCGAATACCCGCTGGATGGAGAGGGGGAAGCGGGGCCACTCCACCAGGGCGTCCGGACGACCGATCCCGTTGACCCCGCCCGTGTACCACTGGCAGCTCCGCCAGTCCACCCCGTACTCGTCCTGCAGGATACCCCGAATCCACACCGCCGCGGTCTGGCTGTACTCCGGCACCCCCACCCGCTTGCCGTCGAGGTCCTTGGGGTGCTCGATGCCGCTGTCCCGGTTCACGAACACGAACCCGTGCCGGAACATGCGGGAGGGGAACACGGGTAGGGCCACGAAAGGGAAGTCCCCCCGGCTCTTCCGGATGAAGTACAGGGAACACGACATCTCGGACACGTCGAAGCACTCCGTGGACACCATGCGGGCGAACAGCTCCGGGGGGGATTGCACGGGTACGTACACCAGCTCGATCCCCTCCGGCCGCACCACCCCGGTCCGCAGGGCTTCCGTGCGGTCGTAGGGGCCGCAGGCGAGACTCAGTCGGAGTTCCGGCACCCTGCTCCTCCTCACAGGGGGTACACGAACACGTCCTGCAACACTCCCGTGTCTAGGACCACCCACTTGGACCGGAACCGGGGCCCGCGGTCGGTGAAGGTCACGAGGTCCCGGTATTCCCCCACCGCCAGCAGGCGCGGGGCCGGGTCCGCCACCAGGGTTCCCCACACCGCGAAGTTGGCGACCACCCGCACCGTGCCGTCGTCCTGCGGCTCGGTCCACACCGGACCCACCACGTGCCGCGGCCGGACCTGGTTGTAGTGGCGGTCCTCCGGGCGCCCCCCCGCGCCCCAGAACTCCCGGATCACGGTCACCCGGTCCCGGATGCGGTCCTTGGAGTCGTCGCACACCACAGAGACGAGCAGCCCGGCCTCCAGGTTCTCCCGGGTCACCACGCGGTACTCCGCCTCCTCGGCGAACAGCTCGGGCCACTCCTCAATCCGGTCCGGGTCGTCCACCACGCGCACGTAGCGGGCCAGCAACTCCCGCGCCGCCTGCTCGCGAGAAGCCAAGTCCTCGGGGGCCTTCACCGTGTTCCCTCCTCCGTGGGCACCCCCAGAAGCCGGCGGTACGCCTGGTAGAAGTGCCGGATGGGGGCCTCGTCCACGTGCCGGTAGGGCGGGAACCGCTTGGGCGTCCCTTTGAGGACCACATTGTCCCCCCGGGCCACGGAACTCAGCTGGACCCGTTCCAGGGCCGCGGCGTCCTCCAGGGTGATGGCCCCCGCGGGTCCCAGCACCGCGGGGCCCTGACGGACGCGGTGCCGGACCACCTCCTCGGGGTCGTCCGCCCGGGCGAAGAAGGTGAACTCAATGAGGGTCTGGTCCACCGCCAGGGGGATCACGTACCGCAGTTGGATGGTGTCGAAGTAGTCGGTCACGACCCCCGAGGGGAACACCACCATCATGTTGTGGTCGGTGGTGGGCTTGGTCCGGACGTCGAACAGAGTCATGTCCCGCAGCACCGGCTGCAGCTCCTCCCGGGGGGTGGAGCGGGACTGGCCCCACAGGTGGCCGTTGCGTTCGTAGTTGGGCACCAACCGCTGACCTCCGTGGGAACGCAACCGGACCACCTGGAAGCCGGTGTGCAGCGCGGTAACGTGGTACCCGTCGTAGATGTTTTCCACGTACAGCTTCCAGTTGGTCCGGAAGATGACCTTGATGGAGCCCAGGTACCGGAGGCGACCGTCCCCGAGGACCCGGTCCAGCCCCTCCGTGAGTTCCGCCAGGTACTCCTCCAGGGGAGGCGTGTCCTCGTGGAAGGACGCGAAGACCAGGCCCTTGTACACCGCCACTCGAGCCCGCGGTAGCCCGTAGTCCTCCTTCCGGAAGTCCGCGGGGAAGTCGTCGGGCAGCGACACCCCCAGGAGGGAGCCGTCGGGGGCGTAGGTCCACATGTGGTAGATGCAGCGGAAGCCGCCCTTGAGGACGTTCCCCCGGGGACCTTCCACCAGCCGGGCGCCCCGGTGCGCGCACGCGTTCACCAAGACCCGGACCTCCCCGTCCCCGCCCCGCACCACGATCACGGGGACGGCGCCCACGGACAAGGTTTTGTAGTCGCCGGGCTGCGGGACTTCCGCCTCGTGTCCCACCAGCACCCACACGGGGCCGGTGAACACCGCGTCCATCTCCCAGCGGAACAGGTCAGGGTCGGTGAAGATCTCCCTGGGGATGCGGTTGTCCTCGGGGGGCCACCGCAGGGCGAGCGGAGGCCCCACCGGGGTCCTGGGCAGTACGCTGGCCATGGACTCCCCCTCCTACCAAACTTCAGCCCGATTATGGGCGGTCCGAGGGCTCCGGGAAAGGGGTCTGTTCAACCATTGTGAACAACGTGTGCAGAATAACCGAACAGCGGCCTTGCGGAGCCCCCGGGTTCCAGAGATCCTTGGGGAAGGGGAGGACAACCTGTGTGATTCCGCGGAAAGGAGGGGATGGTCGTGGCCGTCACCCAGAGGGCGCGCACCTACGGGGACCTGGTAGTGGACGACCCCAGGGAGTTCCGGGTCCACGGCTCCATCTACACCGACCCGCAGGTCTTCCAGGAGGAGATGGACCGGATCTTCGAGGGGACGTGGGTGTACGTGGGACACGAGTCGGAGTTGCCGGCCCCGGGCGACTACAAGACGGTCCTGGTGGGGCGCCAGCCCCTCATCGTGGCCCGCCACGAGGACGGCCGGATCTACGCCCTGTACAACCGGTGCCGCCACCGGGGGGCCGTGGTGTGCCGGGAGGAGCGGGGCCACTCCAACTTCTTCCGATGCCGCTACCACAACTGGGTGTACGCCAACAACGGCGCCCTGATCGGTATGGCGCAGGCTTCCGGCTACCCCGAGGACTTGGACCGGAGCCGGTACGGGCTGGTCCCCGCGGCGCGTCTGGCCTCGTACCGGGGCCTGCTGTTCGTCAACCTGTCCCCCACGGGCCCCAGCCTGGAGGAGCACCTGGAGCCGGTCCGCAAGTACGTGGACTACTGGTTCGGCCGGTCCCCGTCCGAACGCATCCAGGTGATCCTCCCGCCGCACCGGTACGAGTACCCGGGAAACTGGAAGCTGCAGGCGGAGAACGGCTTCGACGGTTACCACGGGAACTACGTGCACCTCTCGTGGCAGCGGGTCCTCCAGCTGTCGAAGGAGTCCACGGTGGAGGAGGTACAGCAGTACCGGCAGGAAGGGTGTGTGCGGGGGCTGCGGAACGGCCACGGGCTCCTGGAGCGGCCGGGCAGCCTCAACCCCGCGTCCAGCTGGACCGCCCGGATGATGCACCGGTACCCGGAGTACGCGGAGGCCATGCGCAAGCGGTTCGACGACGCCCAGCTGATGGAGATCTCTGCCCGCCGGAACATCTTCGTGTTCCCCAACCTGTACCTCTTCGACACCCACATCCGGGTGATCGTGCCGAAGGCCGTGGACCGCACGGAGGTCCAGCTGTACGTGTACGCCTTGGAGGACGTGCCGGAGGCCATCAACCGCAGCCGGTACCGAGGCCACGAGCGGTTCTACGGACCCGCGGGGTTCGGCGCTCCGGACGACATCGAGGTGTTCACGGAGGTGCAGACGGGGCTGGCGGCCACGGGGGACCCCTGGAACCTGCTGCACCGGGGCCAGCACCGGGAGCGGGTGATGGACGGCGAGGTCATCGGGCACACCACGGATGAGGCCCCCCAGCGGTCCTTCTACCGGGAGTGGAAACGGGTCATGTCCCAGGCGTGAGGAGGGTGCAATGCTGTCCGTGGCGGAGGCGGAGCAGTTCCTCGTGGCGGAGGCGCGGCTGCTGGACGAGCGCCGTTTCGAGGAGTGGGAGGCCTTGTTCACCGAGGATGGGGTGTACTGGGTGCCGATGGACCCGGACCGGGACCCCACAGACAGCGTGTCCATCATCTACGACGACCGCAAGCGGCTCCACGAGCGGGTGTACCGGCTGACCAAGACCCCGGTCCTGGACCAAAACCCACCCTCCCGCACGGTCCGCCTGGTGGCGAACGTGGAGGTGGAGCCCGGGGACGGGCCTGGGGAGCAGCGGGTCCGGTGCAACCAGCTCATCGCGGAGATGCGGCCGGGTGGCCCCGGGCAGGCGGGGCTCAACAGCCCTCGCTGGCTGGCGGCTCGGTGCGAGTACCGGCTTCGGAGGGTGGACGGCCGGTGGCGGATCGCCTGGAAGAAGGTGGTGCTGCTGGATTCGGACCGGGCCCAGTACAACCTTTCCTTCATTCCGTAGGGAGGGGGCCATGGACCTCTACGGGCGACCCTGGCGGGTGGAACGGCTCCTGGGCAGGGTGGGGCGCGTGGAGGTGAGCCGGTACGAGACGCCCACCGGAGTGCGCCTGCGGCTGCGGCACGCGGAGGCTGGGCGGGAGGCCTTCCTGGATCCCCTGGAGCTGGAAGGCCTCACCCGGGTGCGTTACAAACCGGTCCCAGTCCTCCCGGTGGCCACGGCGGACGGCGCGGAGCAGGCGGCGGAGGCGTGGAAGTCCGTGGGCGAAGGCTCGGAACGGCTGCAGAATGAGTTCGCCCTGGTGGCCGTGGCCCTGGTGGGCAGCGAAGGCCTGCTGGTCCGAGACATGAACGGGGGCCTGGCGGTGGTGTTGGGCTCCCAGGAGCTGGAGGCGCTGCTCCACGTCCGCCACATGGATCTGGCCCCCCTGGTAGACACCAGCGACATGGTGGCGCTGCCGGAGCCGGACCTGGACGAGGAATGACCGGGCATGTGGGGGCGGGCGGAGACCCTGTCCGAAGCCCGGCAGCAGCTGGTGCTGGCCAACCGCATCCTGGTCCGGCTGGGCCTCCTGGACTCCATGGGTCACGTCAGCGTGCGCAACCCCGAAGACCCCTCCACCTACCTGCTCTCCTGGGCCAAGGCTCCCCGGTGGGTCACCGAGGACGACCTCCTGGTGTTCGACCTGGACGGCAGGGATCAGACGGGCTCCGGGAAGCCGCCCTACCTAGAGCGGGCCCTGCACGGGGAGGTGTACCGGGCCAGGCCCGACGTCCACGCGGTGGTGCACAGCCACATGCCCTCTGTCCTGCCCTTCGGCCTCACGGGGCGCCCCGTGCGGGCCGTGGTGCACTCCGCGGCCATGTTCTGGGATGGCGTTCCCCTGTACCGGGAGTACTACGACCCGGAACACGAGGGGCTGTACATCATCTCCCAGGAGCAGGCGCGGCGCATGGCCGCGGCGCTGGGCCAGCACCGGGCCATCCTGCTCCGGGGCCACGGGTGCGTGGTGGTGGGGAGCACTCTCCCGGAGCTGGTGGTGAGCACGTACTCCCTGGATCAGAACTGCAGGGTCCAGTGGCTGACGGAGTTGGCGGCTCCCGCCACGTCCCTCACGGAGGCAGAAGCTCGCGCCATGCTGCGGGTGCGCTTGGGGGAGATCGGCATCCGGCGGGCGTGGGAGAACTGGGTGCAGGAATTGCGGGAAGCGGGCTGGTGGGACGGGTAAGGAGGGAAGCATGTCGGTGGTGTGGGAGCAGGGCCAGGCCCGGGACTGGCTGCGCCGGGGTGCGGAGTACTCCACGGACGTCCTGCGCTTCTACGTCGCGCCGGTGCTGGCGGTGGGGTTAGCGTGGTACGGGATCAGCGCCGCAGGCTGGGTTCCGGCCACCCTCCTGCCTAGCCCGGAGCGGGTCCTGGGACGGGTGGTGGAAGCGGCGGGCAGCGGAGTCTTGACGGCGCACCTGGCGCTCACCGTACGCCGGGTGGTGGTGGCCTTCGCCGCGGCCCTGGTGGCGAGCCTCCCCGTGGGCGCGGCCATGGGGTTCTCTCGCGGCCTGGAACGACTCCTCACTCCGTGGCTCGTGGTGGCGCTGTCCATCCCCGGGCTCATCTGGGCTCTCATCACCCTCCTGTTGTTCGGGCTGTCTGAACTGACCGTCTACACCGCCATCGGCGCAGGACTCCTCCCCATGTTCGTGGTGAACTGGTGGCAAGGGGTGAAGGCTCTAGACCGCGACCTCCTCTTGATGGCGCGGGTGTACCGCGCCAGCAGGTGGAGAGTGGCGTGGGACGTCGTCCTTCCGCAACTCCTCCCCCAGCTGTTCGCTTCCGCCCGCTACGGGCTGGCATGGGGGTGGAAGATCGTGGTGGTGATTGAGATGCTGGGGTTCGGCAACGGGGTGGGCTATCTTCTCTACGAGTCCTACCACCTGTTCAGCATGGAACGGGTGTTGGCTTGGACCCTGGCCTTCCTGTCGGTGATGCTGGTCCTGGAGTACGGGGTCCTGGCGCCGGTGGAGCGCCGGTGGACCCGGTGGAGGCCCCGGGTGACGTTCGGGGGGTGAGGCGAAGATGGCGGTGCTGGTGGAGGTTTGCGACCTGGTCAAGGGATTCCCGGACGGCCGTGGCGGGTGGCTGTCCGTGCTCGACGGAGTGTCGGTTCGGGTGGACGGCTTGGTGTGCGTCCTCGGCCCGTCCGGGTGCGGGAAGTCCACCTTGCTGAACGTGGTGGCGGGGCTGGAACCCTCCGACGGAGGGCAGATCCGTTTCTACCGGGATGGCCACCGGGTGGAACGGGACGAAGTGCGCATCGGGTACGTGTTCCAAGACCCGCGCCTGCTCAACTGGAGGACCGTGGAGGAGAACGTGGAGTTCGGGCTTCACAGCCTCCCGCTGCCCGCGGCGGCCCGAAAGGCGCGGGTCCGCGCGTACTTGCAGCTGGTGGGGCTGGAGGACTTTGCGCGGCAGTTCCCGCTGTTCCTCTCGGGCGGGATGCGGCAACGCGTAGGGCTGGCGCGAGCCCTCGCTTTGGAGCCCGACGTGGTCCTCATGGACGAACCCTTCAGCAAGTTGGACGAGATCACCGCCCGGGAGCTGCGGCAGGAGCTCCTGGGGATTCAGGCGCGCCTGGGGCAGCGCATCCTGTTCGTGACCCACAATCCTGCAGAAGCCGCGTTGCTGGGAGACCGCATCTACGTGCTCTCGGGCCGGCCGGCCCGGGTGGTGGCGGAGGTGAGCAACCCGATCCCGAAACCCCGGCACGCGGAGGCCCCGGAGGTGGCCGCTTTGGCGCGGGACATCGTGGGCTACCTGGGAGCGGGTCAGGGGGCGGTGAGCCGCCGCACCTTCCTGGTTTCCGGGATGGCCTGGGTGGTCGGGGCGGTGGTGGCCGGGCTCGGCTCTTCAGTTTGGCTGCCCGGGGTCTGGGCGCAGGCCCGGGTGGAGGTGAGCGTGGCCGCGGTCGGCGCCACCGGGCTGTTGATACGTCTGGTCAAGGACCTGGGCCTGGACCGCAAGCACGGGGTGGAACTCCACGTGGTCCCCCTCACGGTGGCGGACGCGGAGCGGGCGGTGGTGCAGGGGCGCGTCCCCGTGGGGATCTTCAACCCCATCTCCGCGGTCCGGGCGCTGGCGGAGGGACACGCCCTGAAGCTGTTCGCCCCGTTCCTCCTGAACCACAACTTCCTGCTGGTCCGCGCGGAGTCCCCGTACCGGCGGTTGGAGGACCTGCGGGGGAAGCGGGTGGGCAGCCTTTCCAAGATCAGCGGAACCTACAACACCCTAGCGGCCATCCTGTACGCCAAGGGGCTGGGGGACCCCGAACGGTACTTTCAGCTGCGCTTCGGCGAAGCGGTGCCCCTCATCACCCTGATGGAACGCGGAGACCTGGAAGCCGTGGCCCTGTTCGAGGCGCACGTGTCCCGGTTGTTGGCCACGGGGCGGTACCGGGTCCTGCTGGAGTTTAACGAGGAGTTCCGCAGGATGACCGCGTCGGACAACCTGTTCATCGCCCTGGCCGCCAAGCCCGCTTGGCTGGAAGCCAACGGGACCACCGCGCGACAGATCCGGGCCGCCCTGGCGGAGGCGGTGGGGGCCTTCCGGCAGAATCCCGTGGGGTTTCTCGAACGGTACGGCCGGGAGATCTTCGGACTGGAGACGGCCGCGGAGATCCAGCTCGCGGCCCGGCGGCTCCGGGGAATCTATACGGCCCGTTGGGACCGGGCCTTCCTGGACCGGCAGATCCGGCAACTCCGGCTGGTGCAGGCCCGCGGGGACTTCTTGCCCAGCCACGTCTCGCCGGAGGAGGTGTTCTGGCCGTGAGGGAGGCGTGGGCCGCGGTGGCCACGGAGCCGCTCCGCACGGAGCTGCGGACCTTCCCCCTGCCGGAGGTGGGGCCGGAGGACGGGCTGTTGCGGGTCGAGGCGTGCGGGCTGTGCGGCACGGACTGGGAGTACTACACGCGCCAACGGGGCGCGCACCTGGGTCCCATGATCCTCGGACACGAAATCGTGGGGACGGTCCTGGCGGTGGGCGAACAGGCCTCCCGCCGGTGGGGAGTACGCCCCGGCGACCGGGTCGCGGTGGAGGAGTTCCTGCCTTGCGGCACCTGCACCTTCTGTCGCACGGGGCGGCCGGCCCTGTGCGACGCCACGGACTCGCGGTCCGCGGGCCCCTTCCTCCGGTACGGAGCCACCCCGGTGGACGTGCCCCCGGCCCTGTGGGGCGGTTTCAGCGAGGTGCTGTACCTGCACCCCCGGGCCCTGGTGCACCGACTGCCCCAGGGGCTTTCGCCGGACCTGGCGACCCTTTTCGTGCCGGTTTCCAACGGGATCCGGTGGGTACGCCGGGACGGCCAGCTTCCGCCTGGGGGCACCGCGGTGGTGATCGGCCCCGGGGCACACGGGCTGGGCTGTGTGGCGGCGGCCGTGGAGGCGGGCGCTTCGCAGGTGTTCGCCGTGGGCCGCTCCGCAAGTCCGAGGCTGGAGGCGGCCAGGGCCCTGGGGGCGGTGGCCCTGGAGGCGGACCGGGTGGACGTGGTGGAAGCGGTACGGGACGCCACAGGAGGGCGTATGGCGGACTTAGTGGTGGACCTTGCCCCCGGAGACGCGCAGGGGCTCCAGACAGCCCTGGCCCTGGCAGCCAAGGGGGGTGTGGTCCTGTTCGCAGCCACCAAACAGGGCGAGGCCGCAGTGGAAACGGTGGCGGAACCCATCGTGCGGAAAGGGCTGGTGGTTAAGGGAGTCCGGGGCCGTGACTTCGAGGCGGTGGAGGAGGCCCTGGCGCTCCTGGCCAGCCACCGGTTGCCGTTGGACCGGCTGCGCACCCACCGGTTCTCCCTACAGGACACGGACCGCGCTCTGCGCGTGCAAGGGGCCCGGCTGGACCCCTCCGCCATCCACGTGGCTGTGGTGCCTTGACGTCGAACGCTTCCCCCGCGGAAGCCCGTCGGGTCCTGCTCTGGCTGTACCTACCCACCCTCGCCTTGAGCGTGGCGCAGGGAATGATCCTCCCGGCCATTCCCAAGCTGGGGGAGGCGTTCGGGGTCTCTGCGGGAACCGCGGGGCAGGTGGTCACAGCCTTCGGCGCGGGCCGCATGGTGATCCTGGTGCCCGCCGGAGTGCTTGTGGACGCCCTGGGCTCCCGGGCTGTCCTGCTCCTGGGCTCCACCCTGGCGCTGGCGGGCGCGGTGGCGGTGGCCGCGAGCCCCGTTTTCTGGGGTGTCTTGATGGGCCAGGTGTTGGCCGGAGCGGGGGCCAGCCTGTGGACCCTGGGGAGGGAGGCGGCAGGGCTGGAAATCGTCTCCCCCGACCGCCGGGGGCGGTTGCTGAGTGCTTTCTTCGGCCTGCAGATGGCGGGCAACGCCCTGGGGCCTGTGGCCGCGGGCTTGCTGGTGGACCGAGCTGGGCTCGGGCCGACTCTGTGGGTTTCCGCGGGGTTGGCGGCGGCGGTGTGGGGACTGAGCGCGGTGGCGCGGGAAGAGCTCCCCGCGGGATTCCTCAGGAGGGACGCCGGGGATTTCCGGGAGGCTGTGCGGGCCTTGCCGGAATTCTACCGCGCCGCCTTCCGGATCGTGACCTTCTCCACCTTCGTCCTGACCCTGTACCGGGCCAGCCTCAACACCCTGCTGCCCCTCTACGTGGGTACTCAGCTCGGGTACCCGGGGACGGTGGTGGGAGGTCTGTTCGGGATCACCAGCGTGGTGATCCTGGCCTTCATCCTGCCTGCAGGGGTTCTCCTGGACCGTCTCGGCCGCAAGTGGGGAGCGGTGCCCGCGTGCCTTGTGCCCGCCGTGGCGTACGTCCTCATGCCCTTCGCCCGCACCCTGTCCTCCCTGGCGGTCCTGGCGGCGTTGTTCGGGGTAGCTGGGGGGTTGTCCCTGGGCTCCATGTCCGCCCTGAGCTACGACGTGATCCCGGAGCACGCCCGCGGCCGGCTGCAGGCCCTGCGCCGCATGGTGGGTGAGGTGGGTGGCATCGTGGGCCCCTTCGTGGCGGGGCTGGCCAGCGACCTCCTGAGCCCGTCCGCGGGTTTCCTCCTGCTCAGCCCCCTCCTGCTGAGCGCGGGCTTGCTCCTGGCCTTCGGGGTGCCGGAGACCCTGCCCACGGCGAAGGCGGGGGCTGCCCGCAGGACCGGGCAGCCGGCGGGTCGCAGGCCGTAGCCCACCCCGCGCACAGCCCGGTTCCGCGCACCAGCTGGGTCGAAACCACCCCGGCGGTTCGGGACACGCTCCGAGGAGCGTGTCCCGGAATACCTCTCCAGCGGAAGGGGACCGGGGTGGTCTAGCCGGTGCCCACGGCCGCGTGCAGGGCGGTGTACTCCGGGGCGTCCTCCAGGTACACCACCGAGTCGTAGCCGAGCAGCTTGAACAGCCGGTTCTGCGCGGAGAGGAACACCAGGGGGCGTTCCGGGTCCGCGTTGAAGTGCTGGTGGATGGTATTCTGCGGGATGTACAGGAGGTCCCCCTCCTGGAACTCCCACCGAGAAGGCTCCTTGGCCACCCGCGCGTAGTAACGGTCCTGGATCTCCGCTTCCACGTCCCAGTGGAGGCTGTAGCCCCGTCCAGACATCACGTAGATGGCCTCGTCCGCCATGTGCCAGTGCTTCGCGGACCGGCTCCCCGGGGGGATCTCCTGCTGGTGTACGTCCACGCTGAACACCCGCACGTCGGTGCGCTGCGGGGAGGTGAGGACCCGTACCTTCCCCTCCCGCGTGATCTCCCACCGGGTGTCCGAGGGCTTCACCACCTTCTTGCGCTGTGCCACTCCGGGGGTCCACAGCTGGGACCAGTCCTCGCGGGGCCCGTAGGCTTCGCCGTCGGGAACCCGGCCGATCTTCCCCTGCTGGAGGAGGCCCAAAAACATCCACGTGGCCTTCGCCTTGATCACCAGGGCCAGGGCCCGTCGGTCGGGGTCCGCGTTGAAGTGGCGGTGGACGGAGTCGTTGTGCACCACCACGAGGTCGTCCTTCTCCCAGTCGTACCGCACGCCGTCGTGGATCTCGTAGCCGCGGCCCTCCAAGATGTAGAACGTCGCTTCGTTCTGGTGGCCGTGACCTCGGTTGGACCCACCGGGGAACAGCTCCACGAAGTGCATCTGGATGGTCTGGGTGAGGAAGGGGTCGTCCCCGGGGCCCAGGATCCACCAGGTGCGGGACTGCTCCGAGTCCCCCGAGTGCCCCACCCGGGCGTCGTCGACCACGGTGCCGGCGGGACGCACCCGGGGCGCCGAGCGCTGCCGACGCCGGAACTCCTCCAGGCCGTACTGCTCCGAGCTGATCCCCCGCAGGAAGACCCGTCCTTCTTCCCGGCTCATGCACCAGACCCCCTTTCTGTCGCCGGTCGGTTCCAGGGTACCCGCGCACCCCTGCGCGCACAAGGCCGCGGTTCGGGAGAACGGAACAGGGCTGCTTCTCACCGCACCGCCGCGGTTGCCAGCCCCAGGGCCGCGGCGCCCAGGACCAGCCACAGGGGCTCTGTGTCCCGAGCGCCCGCGAGCCAGGTGGCCACCAGGATGGCCGCGACCTCCGCAGCTCCCGGCCGGAGGGAGTCCGCGAGGTCCCACGCAGCGGAGGCCACCAGCCCCGCCACCACGAAGGCCGCGGGCACGCTCACGGAGCGGACGGCGGGCTCCGCCCAGCGCAATCCGCGGTGCACCACCGCGGAGGTCACCCACGCGGGCAGACACACGCCCACCAAGGCTGCCCCCGCCCCCCACACGCCCCGCAGCAGGTACCCCACGCCCGCCACGAAGCCCGCGCGCGGGCCGGGGAACAGGTAGCTGGTGGCGAAGACCCACGCGAAGGCCTGCGGGTCCAGGACACCGGTGCGGACCCACTGGTGCTGGATCACCGCCACCAGGCCGTTGCCTCCCCCGAAGGCGGCCACCCCGCCCAAGGCCGTCACCACCACGATCTCCGCAAGACTGGGGGTCACGGAGACCCCTCCCGCAGAAGCCACCAGGCCACCGCCAGCCCACCCAAGGCTGCCGCCACCAGAGGCACGCCTTGGTGCACCGCCACCGCCACCGTGGCGGACAACAGCGCGCCCAACAGCCGGGTCCGGAGGCTCAGGCAGGGTGCGCTGGCCTGCCGCCACGCGTTGCCCAGCAGGACTCCCACCACCGCCAGGGACACGGACCGCTGCACGGCCTCCCACACGGGCGGGAGAGGGCGGCCGCTGGCCAGCATCACCACCCCCAGGACCATCAAGCGAGGAAGGCAGGAGAAGGGAGAGGACGGCCACCAGGCTACCCCACCACCCGCGGAGGTGGAATCCCACGAGCCCGGCCAAGCCGATGAAGCGGGGGGCCGGCATGAGGGTGGAGAGCACGAGGCGCAGGCGTAACTCTTCAGGTCCGAGCCACCGGCGGCGCTGCACCAGCTCCCGTTCCAGCTCCCGCACCCCGCCCCACATCCCGCCGTACACCGTGGTGCCGATCCGAAGGAAGCTTGCCGCCAGGTCTGCCCACGTGGCCGTGGGCGGCGCGCTCGGAGCTTGTGCCGAAGACCCTTTGGACAAACGGGATCCCCAAAAATGTCGCCGCGATCTTTGGGGTGGTCTAGCGGCCATGGGCGCTTCCGAGACGGACGCCGTAGGGCGCAGGGCGCAGGTCTGGGACCAGGCGCAACAGGAGGTTGCCGACCAGGACGGAGCCGGCGATGACGTAGAACACCACGGGCAGACCAAAACGGTCGGCCAGGGCGCCGCCCGCCACGGGAGTCAGACTGGAAAATAGGGACTGCACCGTGAACAGCAGCCCCACCGTGGTGCCCTCGTGCTCCCGCGGGACTACCCCGATGGCCCACCGGAACAGGGCGGGTCGCATGGAGTAAAGGAAGAAACCGAGCACCGCCAGGACCAGGACAAACACCGGGGTGGCACCCAGCAGCACCGCGGCCACCACCGCGAGGCTGGTGGTGGTCATGCCCACGGTGGCTACCCGCTTGGGCCCGATCCGATCGGAAAGGCTGCCCGCCAGGGGGGTCGCCACCAGTCCTGAGGCCTGTACCAGGGTCATGTACAGCCCCAGCAGGGGGGCGGGGAGCCGCAGGACGTACACCAGGTACAAGGGCAGGAAGGTGCTCAGCCCGTTCTGGGTGAGGGACCGGATCCCGGAGACCAGAGCCAGGACCAGCAGGCCCGGGTTGCGCAGGGTGGCCCCGATGCCACGCAGGGAGCCGCGGGCACTGCCCGGCGCCGCGGGGGCCGGGTCCGTGCGAAGACCTGTGGAGGACCTGAGGACGGCCAACAGCACCAGGGCCAGCGCGGCGCTGGCGGCCACGTGTACACCCAGCACCCCTGTCCAAGAGAGCAGGGTGAGCAGAAGACCGGCCGCCAGAGGAGCCAGGGTGTCACCGAGGTTCGCGCCGAGCTCGTGGAGGGCCAGTCCGTACCCTCGGCGGTCCGGATAACGGGCGGAGAGGCTGGTGATGGCCGCAGGGTGCCACAGAAACATGCCCACCCCCACCAGGGCCTGACAAGCGAGCAAGACCGAGAAGTTGGGGTACACCAGGACCAACCCGTACGGGAGGATGGTGGCGGCCAGGGAGGCGGTCATCAGCCGCTCCCGGTGTCCCACGGCGTCCACCAGGAGCCCCGCGGGGAGGTTCACCGCCATGCTCATGAACTGCCGCACGCTCACCAGGAGCCCCACCTGGGCGAAGCTCAGGCCCAGGTCCTTGGCCAGGAAGGGCAAAAGGAGGGTGAAGGCCGCGGAGATGCCGTGGTTGAGGGCGTGTCCCGTGGCGATGGCCCACAGCCCCGCGTTGGACAGGTCCGGGCGAGGCATGCGCCAGCGGAGCGGGCTCCTCCACGCGGCTTCCATCCGAACCTTCGCCTCCCCTCGGGCCGTGTAGCGCGCCCTCGCTGCTTGGAGGGCCTCCCCGCGCCCCTTACCAGCCCGTCCCGGAAACCGGAAAACCCTCCCCAAAAATCGCGCCGCGATTTGTGGGCTGGTCTAGCGGAAGACCAGGCTCTTCACCACCACCGGCACCACCCCCTGAGGCTGGAGGGGCCGGCCCACGTCCACGTAGTCGAACTCCCGCAGGGCCACCTGGTCCACGCACAGCACGGGCCCGCGGACACCGAACTCCGTGCGCAAGAGCTCCCCCACGATCCCCGCCACGTCCGCGTCCAGGACGACCAGGAGGGGCTTTCGGGACTGCACCGTCCGGGGCAGAGCCTGGACGATGCCCGCGCACAGCTCCCGCAGCGAAGCGTAGTCCGCACCGTGGTGCCAGTGCACCGCCAGAGCGAAGGGTCCCTCGCCGTCTGCCAGGTCCAGGCGCTCCAGGGCCCTGCGAACCGCGGCGGCCACGGAGGGCGCCGTGGGGGGAGAAGGGATCCCCCGGACCGCGGCCGCGGGCACGCTGCGGACGGGCAGCAGGTCGGGGTCGGAGAGGTAGATGGTGTCCCCGCTGAGCTGTACGGTGTACTGCGAGGCTCCGATACACGTGGCCCGGATGGCTTCCTTGGGCTCCAGGAGATGCAGATCCAACGCTTCGGCCCTGCGCCGAAGCGCTCCCGCCAGCTCCGGACCCAGATCTCCGAAGTTCCGGTGTTCCCGGCCGTACAGGTACTCCGCCACGCCACCGGAGAACACCACCCGGCGGAAGGGTTGGGGGCTGCAGAGGGGAGGCGTGATCCACGGGAGGCCGGTGCGCCTCCCGACCACCACTTCCAGGACGAGGTCCGCCAGGAACTCCGCCAGACGTTCGCGGGCTTCCCTCCCCAGGAGGGCTCCCGGCTCCGGGGCCTCGGGGAGTCCCGCCTGGGCAGCTAGGTCCCTTGCCGCATCTTCCACCCGTACCAAGCGGCCCGACCCGTCCCAGGCGACCAAGCGGGCCCCCACGTGGATGGCGGCGGTTTCCTCCACCCGTCCCTTGCGGCACACCGCGAACTTCGTGGTGCCACCCCCGATGTCCACGTTCAGCAAGGGCTCCGGGTCCTCCCGGGACAGCTCCGCGGCCCCGGAGCCGTGGGCCGCCAGCAGGCTCTCCAGGTTGGGGCCCGCGGTGGCGCACACGAACTTGCCTGCCTGCTGGGCGAACAGCTCCAGGACGGCGCGAGCGTTGTGCCGCCGCGCGGCCTCCCCCGTGGTGATCACCGCACCTGTGTGGACCGCCTCCGGGGTGAGGTCTGCCTCCCGGTAGGCGGCGCGGACGAACTCGCCGAGGCGGTCCGCGTCGATGGTACGGCCCCGGGCGTACGGGGTGAGGAGCACGGGGGACCGGTACAAGACCTCCCGCTCGGTCACCGCGAAGCGGCTCGACAGGCGCCGGCCCTGGCGTTCCAGGCGCAGGCGGGAAAACAAGAGGTGTGAGGTGGAGGACCCCACGTCCACGCCCACGGTCAGCAGGTCCACCCGCTCGCCGACGTAGACCGGGGTCTCCTCGTCCCCGAGGTGGATGTGGTCCTCGTCCTCCTCGTGCATGCCCTGCTAGACCACCTCAAAAGTCGCCGCGCGATTTTTGGACACCCCGGTGCCCTCCGCCCAGAGGCTCTTCCCGGACGGGTTCCTAGGTGCGGACCAAGAAAGCGTCCATGCGGACTTCCACCCCGTTGGCTCGGCAGCGCTCCACGAACATGCGGTGCACCCTCGGGTCCTGGTCCGCGTACTCGATCTGGTTGCCGCCCGCCTTGGCGTCCTTGTCCACCCCCTGGTAGTCGAGGTAGCGGGTGAGCTTCCACTTGGTGCTGCCCCACCGGATGGCCAGGTAACGCGCGGGGGTGGGCCCCGTGTTGAAGTGCTGGTGCCACCACATGCCCGGCGGGACGAACAAGGTCCCGGGCTTCCACGGGATTTCCTCGAAGTCCGTGTGCTGGTCGGTCCACATGAGGCTGTAGCCCTGTCCGTGGAGGATCACCACGTGGGCCCCGGGGCCGTGCCGGTGGGCCTTCTTGTAGGTGCCCACGGGGAACTCCGACACGTGGGCGATGAGGGCGTTGTTGGCCAGCTCGAACTTCATGTGCTTCCCGCCCGCTCCCCGCTCCACCCATTCGTACAGGTGCAGGTTGTACACGTCCGACACGAAGTTGGTCTCCCAGATCTTCTGGGTGGTGTCGGGCCGCCGGTACACCGTCCCCTCTCCCGTGAAGTAGTCTGCTTCCCCGCGGAATCGGTCGGTGAAGTCGAAGGGGCAGCCGAACACGAAGTCGAGGTTGCGGAGCAGGTTGATCATGAGGGGGGCTGTGCTGACCCCCAGCAGGCGCGCCCGCTGCTGGCCCGAGCCATTGTGCAACCGGTGGAAGGTGTTTAGGGGGATGGCGAACACGCTGCCGCGCTGCCATTCGAAGCTGGCCCGGCCGCCCGCCTGGTTCCACACCTCGCAGGTGCCCCGGCCCTCCAGGACAAAGAACACCTCCTCGAACAGGTGTCGGTCCACCGCCGTGGCCCGGGCCGGGGGCAGGTCCAGGACGTACGCGATGTTGGTGTCCTCCGCACCCAGCAGCTGGAGGTAGGCGCCCCGGGCCTCCAACCGGGGCCAGGGGGCGGTCTCCACTTCGTGCAGGTCGGGGATGGCAAGCCCGGTCAACACCGGCAGACCCTCCTGCTGGAGGAACGCGCTGAACGCCGTCCGGCCCCACTCCTTCGGCAGCGCCACTGGTTCTTTCTCCACGGCGCACCTCGCCTTCGGGATTCGCAGTCACCCCAAGTCTAGGGTACCGGGGCGGGGCGGAAAAGCCCGTTGTTCGGGAATGCGGAACCCGCCCCTTGTGGACGTGGAACGGGCCGGCCACCATACTGTTGGCCGTCCGGCGCGGTGGTCCGCGCCGACTCCGGTGGCGACGGGAGGGATTCGGGATGCGGAAGACGGCAGCTTGGGGGCTGGCCCTGGCGGCGCTGCTGGTGGCGCTGCCCGCGGGGGCTCAGGCTCCCTTTGCGGGGAAGACCGTGACCATCCTGGTGGGCTACACCCCCGGGGGCGGGTACGACCGGGTCGCGCGGATCGTGGCCCGCCACCTGCCCAAGCACCTTCCGGGCAACCCCACCGTGGTGGTGCAGAACATGCCCGGGGCCAACAGCATCGTGGCCGCCAACCACCTGTACAACGTGGCGCGGGCGGACGGGTTCATGATCGGCCTGTTCAACCGCAACCTCGTATTGGGCCAGCTGGTGGGCGTGGAAGGGATGCGGCTGGACGTGCGCCGCTTCCAGTGGATCGGCAGCCCCGCGGAAGAGACGGACGTGTTTGCCATCCGCGCGGACCTCCCGTACCGGCACGTGTTGGAGCTGCGGCGAGCGGACCCGCCCTTGGCCATCGGCGCCACGGGACCCGGGGCCAACACCTATGACTTCCCCCTGGTCCTCAAGGCCTTCCTCAAACTCAACCTGCGCATCATCAGCGGGTATCCGGGGAGTGCGGACATCATGCTGGCCATCGAGCGCAAGGAGGTGGACGGCCGGGCCGGGTCCTGGTCCTCTCTGAAGCGCTTCGTGCAGCGCGGCCTCATCCGGCCCCTGGTGCGCACCCCCAGCGACAACCCTGAGCTGCGGGCGTTGCCCGTGGACCAGGACCTGGTGACGGAGGCGGTCCCCAAGGCGGTGCTGAAGCTGCGGGCCATTCCCAACAAGCTGGGCCGGCCGTTCGTGGCTGGTCCGGCTGCACCAACCGACCTAGTGCGTCTATACCGGGAAGCCTTCCGGCGGCTGACCCACGACCGGGAGTTCGTGGCGGAGGCCGAGCGGGCCGGCGTGGAGGTGGCCTTTACGTCCGCGGAGGAGATCCAAAAGATGTTCGACGAGGTGTTCTCCACGCCTCCCGGGGTCGTGCGCGTGTTCAAGGAGTTCTTCCGCTTCGAGTAGAAGGTCCCGCAGGGGATCGGAAGGGGGGAAGCCACATGAGGCGAAGGGTGCTGGTGGCGGCGGGGATCCTGTGCGTTCTCTCCCTCGCCTCGGGGGCCGGTTTGGCCCAGGCGCCGTTTGCGGGCAAAACCGTGACGATGCTGGTGGGAAACCCTCCGGGGGGAGGGTACGACCGTCTGGCGAGGGTGGTGGCCCGGCACCTAGGGCGGCACCTCCCGGGCAACCCCACCGTGGTGGTGCAGAACATGCCCGGTGCCGCGGGGATCGTGGCCGCCAACCACCTGTACCACGTGGCGCGGCCCGACGGGCTCACCCTGGGCCTGTTCAACCAGAACATGGTCTTCGGCCAGCTGCTGCAGGTGGAAGGGCTGCGGGTGGACATGCGGAAGTGGCAGTGGGTGGGGAGCCTCACCCGGGAAACGGACGTCTTCGTGATCCGTGCGGACCTTCCATACCGCCACATCCTGGACCTGCGGCGAGCGGACCCGCCCCTGGCCATTGGGGCCACAGGGCCCGGCTCGGGGTCCTACGACTTTCCCTTGGTGCTGAAGGCCTTTCTCAAACTCAACGTACGCATCGTGAGCGGGTACCGCGGTCGGTCCGACATCATGCTGGCCATCGAGCGCAAGGAGCTGGACGGGGTGGCGGGCTCCTGGTCCTCCCTGGTTTCGTTCGTCCGCAGAGGGCTGGTGCGTCCCCTGGTGAAGACCCCCTCCGAGAACCCGGAGCTGAAGGACGTACCGTCCGACGTGGACCTGGTCTCCGAGCCCACCGCGAAAGCGGTCCTGCAGCTGCACGCGGTGCCCAACCGCATCGGCCGCCCCTTCGTGCTGCCTCCCGGGGTGCCCGGGGAGCTGGTGCGGGCGTACCGGCAGGCGTTCCGGAGTCTTGCGGACGACCCGGCTTTCCGGCAGGAGGCGGAGCGGCTGGGGTTTGAGGTGGTGTACACGCCCGCGGAGGCAGTCCTTCGGGTGGTGGAGGAGGTGCTCAACAGCCCGCCCGGGGTCGTGCGGGTCTTCAAGTCGTTCTTCCGCTTCGGCGAGTAACCCGGGAGGAGGTGACGGCGGCGGTGGTGGAGGCCGTGCTGGACGGCCTGTTACGGGTCCTGCAGCCCGACGCCCTTCTGTACATGCTGCTGGGGGTGTTCATCGGGTTCTGGGTGGGTATTCTTCCCGGCATCGGAGGGGTGACCACCCTAGCCCTCATGCTTCCCTTCGTGTACGGGATGGAGCCCGTTCAGGCCTTCGCCTTCTTGCTGGGCATGCACTCCGTGGTGGCCACCACGGGCGACCTCACCAGCATCCTGTTCGGGATTCCCGGGGAGGGGCTGAGCGCTGCCCTGGTCTTGGACGGTCACGCCATGGCCAAGAAAGGGGAGGCAGGCAGGGCCCTGGGCGCCAACCTCATGAGCTCCCTCGTGGGCGCCCTGGTGGGGGCCGCGGCGCTGGCCCTGGCCATCCCCGTGGTACGGCCCCTGGTCCTCAGCTTCGGCTCCCCGGAGCTGTTCATGCTCACGGTAATGGGGATCGCCTTCATCGCGTCCCTGAGCGGCCGCGGCGCCCGTGGCCTCGCCCGGGGGGCCGCGGCAGGCGCTTTGGGTCTTCTGCTCAGTGCGGTGGGGCAAGACCCGCAGGCGGGGATCCTGCGCTACACCTTCGGACAGCTGTACCTGTGGGGGGGGATCGACCTCGTCCCTGCTGTGGTGGGCTTTTTCGCCATCCCGGAGATCCTGGACCTCATGGTCCGGCGGAGCTCCATCGCGGCCTCCGGGCCCACCGGGAAGCTGGTGGGGGTTTGGGAGGGGGTGAAGGACTGCTTCCGCCACCTCGGCCTGACCCTGCGCTGCAGCGTCATCGGCGCCTTCATCGGCATCATGCCCGGGTTGGGGGGCGGAGTCGCACAGTGGATGAGCTACGGGCACGCGGTGCAGAGCGCGAAGACCGCGGAGGAGCGCGAGCGGTTCGGAAAGGGTGACGTGCGGGGAGTCCTGGGGCCCGGGGCCGCCAACAACTCCAAGGAAGGGGGAGCCTTGATCCCCACCGTGGCCTTCGGAGTCCCAGGCAGCTCCGCTATGGCGGTGCTGCTGGGAGGATTCTTCCTCACGGGGCTCGTGCCGGGGCCGGACATGCTCACCAAGCACTTGCCCGTCACGTACTCCATGGTGTGGACCCTGGCCCTGGCCAACGTGGTGACCGTGGCCCTGTGTTTTCCCCTGCTCCCGTACTTGGCCCGCCTGACCACCATCCGAGCCACCCGGCTCGCGCCCTTCCTGCTCCTCCTGGTGTTCGTGGGAGCGTACACCGCCAACAACAGCTGGGGGGACATCGTGGTGGCCCTGCTCTTCGGAGCCCTCGGGTACGCCATGCTGCGTTTCCGCTGGCCCCGGGCTCCCCTGGTCCTGGGCCTGGTCCTGGGTGACCTCGCGGAGCGGTACCTGTGGATCTCCGTGGCGCGGTACGGCTGGGACTGGCTCGGACGCCCCGGAGTGGTGGTGCTCGCGGGCCTCACCCTGGCCGTGCTGGTGTACCCCTTCCTCCAGGAATGGCGGGAGCGCCGCGCCACACAGCTTCTGCACCGGGAGGTGGCGCATGCGGACTGAAGGAAAGGACCGGCTGGGGGAAGTCCTCTTCGCAGCCTTCTTGGTGGCCGTGGGCGCTGGCGCGGTGCTGTACACGGGGTCCTGGCCCGTCAAAGCCGCCCTGTACCCCAGGGTGGTGGGAAGCGCCCTGGTGCTGGCCTCCCTGGCGTGCTGCGTGCTGGCCGCTTTGGACAGGGGGGAGAAGCGGGCCGCGCCCGTGGAGCTGGAGCTGGGCTCGGACCTCCCTGCTCCCGTGGTGCGGGCCCGGACCCTCGAGTCCCTGGGCTGGATCGGGGGCTTCCTGGTAGCGGGCTGGCTGGTGGGGCTGATTCCTGCCATGGTGCTGCTGGTCCTGGCGTACCTGCGGTGGGTAGGGAGAGAGAGCTGGTGGTTCACGGGGATGTTCACCGTGGGCACCTGGGCGGTTCTCGAGGGGTTCATGGTCCGCCTGTTGCACCTGCCCATCCCCACGGGCGTCCTGGCCTCCCTGGCGGCTCGATGAGCAAGACCGTCTGGCAGGAACCCAC
>Ga0197142_1000658_pt1 | contig 31857 bp, 29 predicted proteins | sample GBS60_MetaG_FD_148614 | JGI IMG/M metagenome (GOLD analysis project Ga0197142, IMG submission 148614) | Sediment microbial communities from Great Boiling Springs, Gerlach, Nevada, United States - GBS 60_MetaG | ecosystem: Environmental > Aquatic > Thermal springs > Hot (42-90C) > Sediment...
CGTTGGTCTCGTACTCGCCCTACGTGGCCTACAGTTTTTACCCGACCAAGAACCTGGGGGCGTTAGGGGATGGCGGGGCGATCGTGACCAACCGCGCGAGCGTCCGTCAGCGCCTGGCGCGGCTGCGCGACGGGGGACGCAGCGGCGGCCACGTCAGCCGGCTCGCCGGAATCAATTCGCGGCTCGACGAGATGCAGGCCTGCTATCTGCGCGCATTCCTCACCCGGCTGGACGCGTGGAACCGACGGCGCGCGCATCTGGCGGCGCGATACGACGAGGCCCTGGCGGACTGCCCGGGCGTTCGGCTGCTGGATCGCACCGATTCCGTGCACCACCTGTACGTCATCCGCGTCCGGGGCAGGGAAAAGCTGCGTCGCTACCTGGCCTCGCACGGCATCGCCACCGCGGTCCATTACCCGGTCCCCCTGCACCTGCAACCCGCCTTCCGCGATTGTGGCGCGCGTCGGGGCGATCTGCCCGTGGCCGAACGCGCCTGCCGCGAGATTCTCTCGCTGCCTTTGTATCCCCACTTGCCCGACTCGGCCGCGGAGGAGATCGCCGGGCGCATCCGCGATTTTTACCGCCTTGGGGCTTGTTAGACTGATAACAGGCGCCATGTTGTCGGTCGTAATTCCGGTGCACAACGAAGAAGCGTCCCTGCTGCCTTTGTACGACCGGCTCGCCGCGACGCTGGAGAAACTGGGTCGGCCTTACGAAATCATTTTCGTGGACGACGCTTCCACCGACCGCAGTTTCGAGTTGCTGGCGAACCTGGCGGATTCCGACGAGCGGGTGAAAGTGATTCGCCTGCGCCGCAACTTCGGGCAGACGGCGGCGCTTTCGGCCGGCTTTCACGAGGCGCGAGGCGACGTCATCATCTCGCTGGACGCCGATTTGCAGCACGCGCCCGAAGACATCCCGGCCCTGCTGGCCAAGATCGAGGAGGGTTACGACATCGCCAGCGGCTGGCGCAAGAACCGCGTGGACAATCCCATTACCCGCAAGCTGCCCTCGCGCGTAGCCAACTGGCTGATGGCGAAGCTCTCCGGCGTCGAGCTGCACGATTTCGGCACCACATTCAAGGCGTACCGTGCGGAAATTCTCAAGGACATCAATCTTTACGGCGAGTTACACCGCTTTATACCCGCGCTGGCCAGCTTTTACGGGGCGCGCATCGCCGAAGTGCCGATCCAGAACGCCCCGCGCACCGGCGGGGGATCGCATTACGGTCTGGGACGGACCTTCCACGTGCTGTTCGATATCATCACCATCAAGTTTCTTCTGAGTTACTTCACGCGACCCATGCATTTCTTCGGCAAACTGGGCCTGGCCGGCACGACCGTGGGCGGCGGCATCCTGGGTTACCTGTTCGTTCACAAAATCATGGGCCGCGAAATCCTCATCGAGCACGGTCCCTTGTTGCTCGCGGGGAGCCTGTTGTTGCTGGCCGGCATCATGATGTTCTCCACCGGCCTGCTGGGCGAAATGTTGATGCGCACTTACTTCGAAAGCCAGGGCCGGCGCATTTACGCGATCCGCGAAATCCGCACGCGAGCGAGGCGCGACGCAGTCGCCCGGCGTCCGTGAGGCTGTGCGGTCACAGCGTTTCCGCGCGTCGCCAGCGATCCTCGAACAGGCCCTGCATGGCCTCGCCCAGGGCGGGGTGATCGAAGACCACGGCGGTCCAGGCGGGCCGCGTCACCACCGGGTCGAGCAGGGCGATCAGACCGCGCGTACCGTCGAACACGGCCAGTTTCATGGGCAGCGAGGGCGCCTGGCGGATCTCCACTCCGGCCGCGCGGTATTCCTCCAGGCGACGCCGGTGCTCTTCATCGAGGGCTCCAGCCTGGATGAGCAGGCGGCAGTGAACGCCCCGCTGCGCGGCTTCCTTGACCAGCCGTTCGTCCAGAGGGTCCACCGCATAGGGAGGACGAGAGAACTCCAGGTACTCGCACTCGGCCTCTTGCAGCATGCGTCGGTATTGAGCGGCGATTTGCGCAGGCTCGCCTACGATGCGCAGATAGTCCAGTGTGCCGCGGTCGCCTTCCCGCTGTCCGCACGTTGTCTTGAGGTGCTCGACCAACTCCCCTGCCAGGCGGCACTGCTCGTTGAGCTCCTGCTCCTGGGCGCGCCGCTTGCGCTCCAGCCAGGCCGGGATGGCCAGTTCCGGATCCACGGCCGAGAAAAGTTTGGTTTTTTCCTGGATCACCTGCGCGAACCCTTTCTCGACCAGACTGTCCAGCACCTCGTAGATCTTCTGGCGAGGGACGCGGGCGCGCGCGGCCAGTTCCAGCGCCTTGAAGCGGGGATGACCGAGCAGCACCAGGTACGACCGGGCCTCGTAGGCGTTCAAACCGAGCTGCTGCAATCGCCGCCAGTAGCGCTGGAAAGCGGTGTCCGGCATCCGGGATTCTCCTGGGAGAACCTCAGTTCATCAACAATAGCAAACGCGCGGGCGGGTTGCTGCGTCCCTCTGTTAGAATCGCCGATATACGGGGATGCGAAGCGATGAACCCAAACCGTCACGATCTTCCTGCCACACTGGGCGCCCTGCGCCGAAGCGCTGAGTTCAGCGAAGAGCGAATCGGCCGCCGCAGCGTCAAAGACGAACTGCGCAACAATCTCATCCGCCGCCTCCAGGCGGGCTCGGAACTGTTCCCCGGAATCCTCGGTTACGAAGACACCGTGATTCCACAACTGGTCAACGCCATCCTGGCGCGGCACAACTTCATTCTGCTGGGGCTGCGGGGCCAGGCCAAATCGCGGATCCTGCGAAGCCTCACCAGCTTGCTGGACGATTGGTTGCCCGCGGTGGCCGGTTGCGAGATTCACGACAACCCGTACCGCCCGCTTTGCCGGGCTTGCCGGGAACGGATCGCCGAGATGGGCGATGACACGCCCATCCGCTGGCTGGCGCCCGAGGAGCGCTACGTCGAGAAGCTGGCCACGCCCGACGTCACCATCGCGGACATGATCGGCGACATAGATCCCATCAAGGCGGCGCGACGCGGGCGCGACATCTCCGACGAGCTCACCATCCACTACGGCCTGCTGCCGCGAGCCAACCGCGGCATTTTCGCCATCAACGAGCTGCCGGATCTGGCGGGCAAGATCCAGGTCGGGTTGTTCAACATCATGCAGGAGGGCGACGTCCAGATCAAGGGCTATCCGGTCCGGCTGCCGCTGGACGTGCTGCTCGTGTTCACTGCCAATCCGGAGGACTACACGGCGCGCGGAAAGATCATCACGCCGCTGAAGGACCGCATCGGCAGCGAGATCCGCACTCACTATCCGCTGACCGTTGAACAGGGCATGGCCATCACCCGGCAGGAAGCCTGGACGGAGAGGCCCTCGCCGGTGCGCATCCAGATTCCGGAATTCATTCGCGAGGCGGTCGAGCAACTGGCGTTCCTGGCGCGCGAGGACAAGCGCGTGGATCGCCGCTCCGGCGTGTCCCAGCGCCTGCCCATCTCGATGCTGGAGAGCGTGGTCTCCAACGCGGAGCGACGCGCCCTGCGGGCGGGCGAGAATCTGGCCGTGCCGCGAGCGCTCGATCTGTACGCCGCCCTGCCCGCCATCACCGGCAAGCTCGAGTTGGAGTACGAAGGAGAACTCAAGGGCGCCGAAGCGGTGGCGCGCGACCTGGTGCGCGCCGCCATCGGCAAGGTGCACAGCCGCCTCTTTGACGGCGTCAATCTCTCGGGTGTGGTGCAGTGGTTCGACCTCGGGGGCACGCTCAAACTCGAAGAGTCCGCGCCCGCCGCGGCTCTCCTCAAGCAGTTGTCGGCCATTCACGGACTGTTGGATCAGGTGCACGTGCTGGGCGTCAGCCCGAAAGATCCCCCGGCGCTGCGCGTGGCGGCCGCCGAGTTCATCCTGGAAGGCTTGTACGCTCACCGGCGCATCAGCCGCAGCGAAGAGCTGGGCTTCGTGGCGGGCGAACGCCGGCGCGACACCACCATCGAGGAAGGACGCCGTCCCGGCTATCGCCGGCAGCTCAACTAGGAGGCGCCGTGCGTTGGATCAATTACACGCGTTATACCGGCGAGGATTTCGGCATCAGCTCGGAGGACCTGCTGGGAGCGCTGGCCGACTTTCTACTGGAGAGCGGCTTCTCGCGCTGGCGCTTCCGTTTTAGCGAATTCGACGGTCACACGCTCGAGGATCTGCGCCAGGCCATCGAGCGTGCCTTGCAGGAGGGACTGCCCTCCGCGGATCCGGATTGGGAGCGCATCCAGCAGCAGATTGCCGGGTTGTCCGAGGCCGAATTGCGCGAGCTGGCGGACCGGCTGGCGCGCAAGCTCATCGAGGAAGGTTACCTGGCCGCGCCCGAGGAACCGGACGGGGAGCCGCAACACGTTCGTGTCGAGCTGACCGAGAAATCGCTCGACTTTCTCGGTTATCGCGCGTTGAAGGACCTGTTGGGGGCGCTGGGCAAAGCGAGCTTCGGCGCGCATGACACGCGCGAGATGGCTACGGGAGTGGAGGCCTCGGGCGCTTCGAAACCCTACGAGTTCGGCGACACCCTGAATCTGGACGTCCCGGCCACGCTGTTTTCCGCCATTCGGCGCGAGGGGCCGCGAGTGCCGCTCGAGTTGGACTACACGGATCTGCAAGTCCACCAGTGCGAGTACCAGAGTTCGTGCGCCACGGTGCTGATGCTCGACGCCAGCCACAGCATGATCCTCTACGGCGAAGATCGGTTCACGCCGGCCAAGAAAGTGGCGCTGGCCCTGGCCCATCTGATCCGCACGCAGTATCCCGGAGACAGCCTCCGCTGCGTGCTGTTCCACGACGGCGCTGAGGAGTTGCGCCTCTCGGAGCTGGCGCGCGCCCAGGTCGGCCCCTACTACACCAACACCTGCGAAGGGTTGAAGCTGGCCCAGCGGCTGCTTGCGCAGGAGCGCAAGGACATGAAGCAGATCATCATGATCACGGACGGCAAGCCTTCGGCGATCACGCTGGAAGACGGGCGGATTTATCGGAACGCCTACGGGTTGGACCCGCTGGTCATCGCCAGAACGCTGGAGGAGGTCGGCCGCTGCAAGCGCCAGGGAATCCAGATCAACACCTTCATGCTGGCCAGCGATTATGACTTGGTGGCCTTCGTGCAGAAGGTGACCGAGCTGTGCCGGGGCAAAGCGTACTTCACCACGCCCTATACGCTCGGTCAGTACTTGTTGATGGACTACCTGAACCGCAAGACGCGGACCATCCACTGAGCGGCTTCAGGCGGCTTTCAGCAGCAAGATCGCCACGAGCACCGCGGGCATCGAGAACAGCAGTCCGTCGGTGCGGTCCAGCCAGCCGCCGTGGCCGGGAAGCGAGCTGCCGCTGTCTTTGACGCCCGCGCCTCGTTTAATCGCCGATTCGCCCAGATCACCAAGCTGACCCGTTACGTTGCAGACGGCGGCGACGAACAGCACAGGCCACATCCCCATGTCCGGCCAGATCAGTCGCGCGTACGCCCAGCCCGAGGCCAGCGCGGCGACGATCGAGGCCACGGCGCCTTCCCAGGTCTTCGCCGGGCTGATCTCGGGCGCCAGCTTCCGCGATCCGAAGGCGCGCCCCGCATAGTACGCTGCCGTGTCTCCCACCCAGTTGAGCACCAGCACGAAGAGTAGCCAATACGGATCCAGCGAGCGCAACTCGATCCCGCAGCGCCACGCGCCGAAGATCCAAAGCGCCCCGAAGACCAGGGCCGCGGCCTGCGGCAGGGCGCGGGCGAGCGGCCTCGAGCGCATCGCACGGGCCAGCGCAAGCGCCGCGATCAGACTGGGTAACGCCCAAGCCTCCGCGGGCGCCACCAGGATCGCCAGACCGGCCGCGTAGCCCAACGGTCCTGCTGCCGCGATGCCATGCCCGGCCGCCAGACGCTCGAATTCGCGGTAGCTCAGGCCCGCCACCGCAGCAACCACAAGGAAGAAACCAAGCGCCGGCGCCCTCAGCACGACGGCCACCGCCACGGGAACCAGGATGAGGGCTGTGAGGACTCGTTTCATCCGCAAGCCTCGGCGCTCGCGCTCATACAGGCGCCAGCTCCAGGAAGGCCACCGCCAGCGCTCCCACGCCCAGGAAGCTGCCGAAGGGAAGCGCGTATTCGGAGGCTTTCTTTCCTGTCGCCTTGATGTAGACCAGGCCGAGCATCGAGCCCAGCAGCGAGCCGATCAGCAGCGCTTGCAGAGCGCCCCACAAACCCAGGAACGCGCCCAGCATGGCGGCCATTTTTACGTCGCCCAAGCCCATGCCTTCGCGCTTGCGGACTTTCTCGTAGAGAGCGCCCATGACGAACAGCAGGCCCGCGGTGACCACGGCGCCGAGAGCGGCTTCGCCCAGAGAGAGCCACCGCTCGCCCCATTGCAGCGGCGACACGAAGAGCGTCAGCATGGCTTCCATCGGCGCCAGCACGGCCATCATCAGCCCGGCCGCCAGGCCGCCCAGCGTGAACTCGTCGGGCAGGATGCGATCTTCGAGATCCGAGAAGATCAGCCCGACGGTCGCTGCGCTCAGGATCATCACCTTCACCGCCTTGAGCGTGGCGCCGAACGCGACCACGGCCAGAACGAACAGCGCCGCGGTCAGCAATTCCACCAGCAAGTAGCGCAGCGGGATGCGAGCCCCGCAGGTGCGGCAGCGGCCCCGGAGCAGGATGTAACTGAGCAGCGGGATGTTATCGTACCAGGCGATCGGCTTTTCGCACGCCGGGCAGAACGAGCGCGGGCGGATCACGGAAAGATCGCGAGGCAGCCGGTAAATACAGACGTTGAGAAAGCTACCCACCAGCAGCCCGGCCAGCACGGCGATTAAGTAAGGCATGAGAGCACCTCTTCGTAATTTTGCAGAGTGCGCTGCACCATATGTTCGATCGTGAACTGTTGCCGGATTCGCTGGCGGGCCGCCTCGCCCATGCTCGCCGCCAGCTCCCGGTCGCGAACGAGCCGGGCGACCGCCTCGGCGACGGCGCGGGGGTCGTTCTCGACCAGCAGACCGGTCTGACCATTCACGACCGCTTCGGTCAAGCCGCCCACGCGGCTGGCCACGACCGGAACCGCGGCCGACATCGCCAGCAGCGCGCCCGATCCCAGACCTTCCATCCGGCTCAGGTAAACCATCAGGGATGCTTGCCGCAGATCCGCGACCAGGTCCGCCGACCGCAGCACGCGAAACCCGCCCTCTGCTTCGGCCGCGCGCAGCAGGCTTTCTCCTTTCATCGGATCGTCTTCCGCAGGCGCAATCGCCGGACCTGCGCGGGAAGAAGGCGGCAGCAGGGGCACTCCGTCGTAAACCACCGAGATGCAGGAGGCGTCCACGCCCGCCGCCGCCAGCACGCCCCGCACAAATTCCGAGACGGCCAGATAGCGCCGCGCCTTTCGCCGTTTCCAGCGGGACCAGGGCGCGTCCCGTGGGGGAAAGGCCACGCGACGCGAGACGATCAGGCGCGGGTGGCCCGTCAGCGCCGCCAGCGTGTGGGCGCGGCCGTCGTGCGCGTGAACGATATCGGCCGCCCGCGCCAGCCGCCACAGGCTCGCGAAACGCAGCGGCTCCGCGGGCAGATGGGCGGCCCGGGCTTCACGCAACAAGGGCGAAGCCGGAGGCGCCAGCAGAAGACTGTCGTGCCCGGCCCGGGTGAGCTCGCGGTGCAACAACAGCGCCTGCCATTGTCCGCCCCGCATCTGTTTTCCCGTGTCCACGTGAACGATCCGCAAACGCGCGCCTCCGCGAGCCGTCGAGCCCAACCCGGCGAGGCTCAACTCATGTTCCGCGCCTTGGCGTATTTCAGATAAGTATAAATGGCGGCCATGCGCGCGATGGTCAGGCCCTCGAAACCGTCCAGAAAGCCCAGCCGGAAGATATAAGTTCGCCAGAAAGTCGCCACGGGCGCAAGTAACAGATGTCGCCAGCCGATCTTCTGGCGGCGGGCCACCAGCTCCTGCGCCGCCAGCGTGGTGTAGCGGTCGAGCCTCTTCAGGTGCTCGGAGAGCGAGTCGCAGGTGAAGTGAAGCAGGTTGGAACGCAGGTGACCGATGCGACCCTCGGTCACGACTCGCTCGTGCACGTAATCGCCCACCCAGCGCGCCTTCCGGCGGTCGTACAGACGAATCTTGCGGTCCGGATACCAGCCCGAATGCAGGATCCAGCGACCCAGGTACTGGGCGAGGCGCGGCACCGTGTAGGCGTCGCAGTCCGGCCCGCTTTTTTTGAGCTGCCAGATTTCGGCTTCCAGGGCTTCGCTGAGGGCCTCGTCGGCGTCGAGCGAGAGAATCCAGTCGTGGCGGGCCTGTTCGGCGGCGAAGTTCTTTTGCGCCGCATAGCCGCGCCATTCCGTTTCCAGCACGCGCGCCCCCAGTCGTCGCGCCAGTTCGACCGTGCGATCCGTGGAGCCGCAGTCCACCACGAGGATTTCGTCGCAACAACGCAGGCTCTCGATGGCGCGCGGCAGGTTGCGCTCCTCGTTCTCGGTGATGATGGTGGCCGAGATCTTCATCCCATGCGGTTCAGGAAGCCAGGCCCGGCCGGATGGGCGCCACGGTGAAGCACAGCAGGAATACCGCCAGGGCGAGCCAGGCCAACCGGCGCCGGCCCTCGTCCATGGGCGTGGGGTCGTAGATGGAAGGGTGACGCATGCCGAACAACAACAGCAGGATCGCCCACACCAACCAACCCTCCCAATAAAAGTATCCAATCGGCAGAAGAGCGAGCACGAACACACGGGAAAGCATCCGGTGCCGATCGCCCGCCAGCGAGTAAAGGATGTGGCCGCCGTCCAGTTGCCCGATGGGCAGCAGATTCAAGGCGGTGGCGAACAGGCCCACCCAAGCGGCGCGGGCCACCGGGTGCAAGTAGATGTCCGAGGAAGGCACGCCGGGAAAGATCAACCGCTCCAACAACCACTGGAGCGGCGGCGTTCCGAACACCAAGTCGCCGCGGTGAGCGATGCCGGGAATGACCTTGGAGTAGGCCAGCCCGATGGCCAGCGCGGGCAACAGCACCACGAAACCCGCCAGCGGGCCCGCAATGCCGATGTCGAAGAGCATGCGCTTGGAGTAGATGGGCGAGCGGATGCGGATGAAAGCGCCCAGCGTGCCGATGAAGGTGGGCGCGGGCAGAAAGTAAGGCAGCGTCGCATCCACGCGATAGTAGGCGCAGGCCAGGTAGTGGCCCAGTTCATGCGCCAGCAGGATCAGCAGCAGCGTGAGGGAAAAAGGCAGGCCGTCAACGATGCGCCACGGGTGGATCAACAAATCGCCCAAGGCGGCCAGATCGCGCTCGAAATCGAATGCCGGCCGGTTGTAGCGGAAATTGAGCGCAAGCCGCGCTCCCATCGCGCTGGTGGTGATCAGCGTGAGCGCGATGAGCAGCAGGTGGAGGCCATAGCGGCGCCGCGGGGGCCGGCTTTGCCACAAAGGCGCGCGCCGCCCGGCGCCGTTGCCGGGTTCGAGGCTGGGCGCGCCTGCTGGGTACGGCTGAAAGGACACGGAGGTCCGTTACTCGAGGGATTGCAATTCTTTGCCCGGCTTGAACCGCACCGCTTTGCCGGGCGGGATCGCCACTTCGGCGCCCGTGCGCGGGTTCCGGCCGATGCCGGTCTTGCGAGGCCGCACGGTAAAGATCCCGAAGCCGCGCAGTTCGATCCGCTCCCCTTGGGCCAGGGCGCGCTTCATGGTTTCGAAAACGGTCTCCACCGCCATTTCCGCTTTGGTCTTGGTAATGCCGGTTCGTTTGACGACCTCATTGATGATATCCAGCTTGATCAAAGCTACCTCCTCAAGTCGTCAGTCAGCGGGACCGGCAGCCCGGCCCGAGCGCCTTGAAAGCGCAAAGCCCATGATAGGGATAGGCTTACAGGCTTGTCAAGCCGCACAGACCGTGGCGGCCCCACAAGGCGACGCCGCGCGCCCGCCCGGCCTGCCGGCTGACCGCGCTCCGGTATGATGAATGCCATGCGCATCGCCAAAATCGAAACCTACATTGCCGGAAACCCCTGGAAAAACTGGCTGTTCACCAAGGTCATCACCGACGAAGGCATCTACGGCGTCGGTGAGGGGACGGTCAACCGCTTCGCCCGCACCGTGGAAGCCGCGATCCGCGAGCTGGAGAGCCTCGTCCTCGGCATGGATCCGTTTCAAATCGAAATCCTCAGCCAGCGCCTCATCCGCGACGTTTACACCGACGGCGGGCAGATCCACATGTGCGCCGTGGCCGCGATCGAGATGGCCTGCTGGGACATCATCGGCAAGGCTCTGGGGCAACCGGTTTATAACCTTTGGGGCGGGCGTTGTCACGAAAAGTTGCGGGCCTACGCCAACGGCTGGTACCGCGGACCCCGTCGCCCGGAAAGTTTCGCCGAGAAGGCCGCCGAGGTTGTCAAACGCGGCTACACGGCCCTGAAATTCGACCCCTTCGGCGCCAACTGGAGGACCCTGCCGCGTCACGAGTTCGATCTCTCGCTCGACATCATCCGCGCCGTGCGCTCGGCGGTGGGCGACGAGGTAGACATCCTGATCGAAGGGCATTGCCGATTCAATGTTGCAACCGCCATCGAGTTCGCCGAAGCCATGGCCCAGTTCCGGCCCATGTGGTTCGAGGAGCCGGTGCCGCACACCGATATCCAGGCGATGGTGGAGGTGGCGCGGCGCAGCCCTGTGCCCGTGGCCACGGGCGAAAACCTGTTCAACAAACAGCAGTTCGCCGAGCTGCTTTCCCACCGCGCCGTCAGCATCTACCAGCCCGAACCCCTGAATCTGGGCGGTCTGTTTGCAACGCGCAAGATCGCCGATATGGTGGACGCCTATTACGGCATGATTGCGCCGCACAGCGCCCAGGGGCCGGTCTGCTCGGCGGCCTGCGTGCAACTGAACGCCTCGATACCCAATTTTCTGATCCACGAAATTTTCGACGAATTCAACGAGCCGTGGGAGCGGGATATTGTTACTCATCCGGTCGAGGTGGTCAACGGTTACATAGACATTCCGGAGCGACCGGGGCTGGGGATAGACCTCAATATCGAGGAAATTCTCAGGCATCCCTACCATCCGGAAAACTACTTGCCGCTGTTCAAACCGGGCTGGGAACGTCGCAGCGGGGACAGGGAACTGAGCTGATGTCTCAGGGCGCTTGAGGACTCCCGGCAGCGCCGGGACCAGCAACGGGAATCCCCAGCCTTCGCAATGCGGACACCGCCTCTTCATCGGTGAGGCGGCTGGCGTCGTAAGTGACCCTCAGGACGCGGCCCTCCTGTTCCGGCGTCAGCCGCAGGAAGCCGTAAATCGAGTAAGCTCGCATGAGTCGGGCGAGCGCGGCTTCATCCAGCGGCCGCAACAGTTCCAGGCATATTTCGGTCTTGCTCATGGCTGCCCTCGGTAAGTTTCCATAGAATCTGGCGCATCATGCCGGTGAGTACGACGGCATCGCGCTCGGAGAGCGAGAGGCGCCGCACCAGGCGGCGGGTTTTGAGTCGTGTGGAGGCCGCAGTGACCGGATTGACGTATCCGCTGCGCGCGAGCACGTCCAGCATGACATCGGTCAGGCGTTCCAGGTCCGCGGAGCTGGCCGGACCCGGTCCCGCAGGCGCTCGTCGCGCCGCGCCGGGATTGCGCGTGAGTTCGTACAAGCAGACCGCGACCGCCTGCCCCAGATTCATGGACTCGTGCTCGGGGCGCGTGGGTATGTGCAGAACCCAGTGGCAGTAACTCAGGTCGTCGTTGCTCAGGCCGAACTTTTCCGAGCCGAACAAAAGCGCGACCGGGCCCCGCGCCAGAGCCCGCCGGATCAGGCGGGCGGCCAGCTCAAGCCGGCGCACCGGCTGCTGCGGTTGCCTCGCGGTAACTCCCGCGGTGCCCACCACCAAGGTACAATCGGCCACAGCGTCTGCCACCGAACTGAACTCTTCCGCCCGCGCCAATAACTCGCTGGCGCCGACCGCCGAGCGGGCTTCCCGGAATGCGACTTCGTAAGGGTTGACCACGCGCAGGCGCGAGAATCCGAAGTTACTCATCGCCCGCGCGGCCGCGCCGATGTTCAGGGGATTGCGGGGGGCGACCAGGACCAGGACCAGGCGCTGGGCTTCAACAGGCTCCACCAATGAGCGCTATTGTAACGCCGTCTTGCCGGCGCGGGTGCCGCTGCGGGGTTTGAAAAGTCTTTGATCCTGCCAATGGAATGGAAGCTTGGAGCCGGGCGGAGGGAAGAACGGATCCCGGGAATTTCGGTCGGGGCGTCTGGGCTTTGCGGCCCATTTCTATCAGTCGTTGCCAGGGCAATCAGGCGGTTGTTCCCCCCTGCAATAGAAGCAACAGGTGCAGGTGCTCGAAGAAAACGCCACGCCTCCGACGTTGCCGTCCCCACAAGCGTCCTTGGCCGCTGCTACACAGTCGCTCAACGTGATGGTGCAGCCGTTAGCGCCGGCGGGGCTCGCATTTTGTCCTTGCGACGCCCCCGTTCCGGCCGCCGAGCTCCGCGGTATGACCAGACCCGGGAAAAGTCTCTCGCCGAGGCTCCTCAAAAGTTCGGAGGGCAGCCGCCAGACGAATGTCGGCCCCTGTGCTTTGAAGACCGACGCCACCAGGGAATCCGCCCGTGTTCTCTGGAGATCGAAGCGGATCAGAAGCGGGTGGGCCATGGCGATGGAGTCCCCGGAAACCGGCCAGAGCCGCCCGCTCACCGGCCGCCCTTGCCTCCAAAAAGTTACAAGAACCGCCGCGCTTGTGATTTTCTCCTGCGACGAACAAACCAGTTTCAGCTCGGCAGCCATCAGCGGCGGCTGTGATTCCACATAGCGGAACTCGTATACGACGCACGGAGCCGGGACAGGATCAATTAGCAACCGAGGCCTGCTGTCTTGTGATGATCCGACTCGCGGTTGGACGAACAGCAGCAGAGCGCCCACAAATAGAGGTGTCAACTTCATGTTTTCCTCCTGCTGGCCCTACAACTGTCACCTTTGTGCCCACGTATCCTCGGGGAGGGGCCCCAGCCCTCTGCGGTCGAGCCCCCTTTGGGGTCAGGTATTCTCATATGGAACGCCCCCGAACTCGATTATACGCCCAACCCGTCCCCTGTCAACCGCCGCGTGCGCTACTTTGTCCTGGAGGGCGAGGGCGACGACCTGCTGGGTCCGCACTTCGTCGCCTTCCTGTGTGACTTGCCGGCGGCGGGCCGCTACCGGATCTTCCTGGACGGCTGGAAGGGGCCCCAACAGTCCATCGTGCAGGTGTTTCGCGACGACCGCCCGGCGGGTCCGGCGCTGGATTTTTACGCTGCCGAGCGGCGGCGCTCCGGCCTGCTGGAGGCGGCGGTGCTCGACATGCAGGAAGGCGCGAACAAGCTGTTCCTCAAGCTGGTGGGCAACAGCCACCCGAGTACGCACAAGCGCATGGACCTGGAACGTATCGTCTTCGAGCGCGTGAAGTGAGTAAGCGCCGCTCCCTCACCAGGGCGGCAGCTCCGTGGAAGCCTCCACGCGCACCGGGTCGTCGCCCACCATGTAGGAAGGCAGCGGCAATGACAGCGGCGCCGTGGTCGTTTGGGGCCGGAAAGGAATCCATGCCCGCAGGTCCTGGCCGGAGTAAATCTTGTAGGAACGGATCGGTTCGCTGCCGGCGAGGCCCGTCGTCCAGCGGATCCAGACGCGATCGCCGTCTTGCTCGACTTGCGGGGGCGGAGGATGCACCAGGCCACGCGAGGCTTCCTGGAAATAATTCGTCTTCGTCCCGTGACGATCGGCCACTGCCGACTCGATGCGCCGGCGTTCGGTTTCCGAAGGTACGTCCATGACTGCGGCCGCCAGGTTACAAGCCAGTTGGTCGTTTTCCGGCCGCTCGCGATCCACGCGCGAGACGCCCGCGATGACCACGGCGACGCCCGGGACCGACAGCGGGTAACGGATCAAATCCGCGCTGTCCACGCCGCCGGGGACGCCTACCGTCCGGATCAGCTCGGAGGCTTCCCGAGGCTGCCGCTGCATGCCCGTGTAGATGCCGCCGGCGCAGAAGACTTTCATGGCGATGATGCCCATGCCCTTGGCCAGCGCCACCGGGATCACGTTGTATTGGTGCGAGAGATAATGCCGATCGTTGGCGTTCAGCGCCACCAGCAGGGTGTCCAGGATGTCGAGCTGGTCGCGCTGGATGGCCTTCATGAGCACGGGCGAGCTCAGGTGCCCCGAGATCCCGATGTGCCGGATGAAACGCCGGTATTCGGGATTGAGGCCTGTGAAATTGGTGCCGTCGCGGTAATCCAGTAATCCAGCCAGCGCGCCGATGCGGTCCGGCATTTTGCCGCCGCGCAGCTCCAGCGCCTCGTAAATCTGGTCCACTTGCTGTTCGGTGGTCAGGTTATGGATCTGAAAGAGATCCAGATAGGCGCCGTCGGGTATCCAGCCCTGTCCGTCGCCGAACATTTGCGTCAGGGCGCGACGCAGGTCGCTGATGGCGGTGGCCGCCTGGGGCCGGCTGCGGTCGAAGGCATAGCGCTGCGCGGTCTTGCTGGCGATGAACAGGCGCTGGCGCAGGGCCGCGTCGTAGTCGGGATGTCCAGGCGTGATGCGCAACTTCCAGAAGGCGCGTCCGTAGAGCGACTGACTGGGCCCGTAACCGTTGGCCGTGTCCAGGTAGTTAATGCCCAGCTCGATCGCGCGCACGATAATGTCCACCGACTCCTCTTCCGAGGTGGGGAATTGCAAAGCCGCCTGGCCGCCCAGGCCGAAGGGCGTAACCCAGCGCCCGGTTCGTCCGAGAGCGCGGTGCGCCAAGGCTGTCGGCGGCGGCGCCGCCCGCGCCCGCCCGGCCAGGACCCCGGCCCCGAAAATTCCGAGCAATTGCCGGCGGGTGATCATGCTTTCATTGTAATTCGAGGCATCCGCAGCACGACCGCAATTTTGCGCCGGTTTGCGCGGTGGACTGCTCAAGCGCGCAGCGGCGGCAGGCCCAGGCGCCGCCGGCATTCCTCCAGGATGTCTTTGGTGCGGGTGGCGCCGATCCGCGTCGCGCCCAGTTCCCGCATCCGCAGCAGGCTGTCCAGATCGCGGATGCCGCCCGCGGCTTTCACCTGCACATGAGGCGGAGAATGCCGCCGCATCAAAGCGACGTCTTCGGGCGTGGCCCCGCCGGAACCGTAGCCGGTGGAGGTTTTCACCCAGTCCACGCCCAAGCGCCCGCAAATCTCGCACAAGCGGACTTTTTGGGCCTCGTCGAGGTAACAGTTCTCAAAGATCACTTTCAGTTTGGCGCCGGCCTGGCGAGTAACTTCCAGAACAGCGGCAATATCTCGTTCGACATAAGTCCAGTCGCCGCTGCGGACGGCGCTGATGTTGACCACCATGTCCAGCTCGCGGGCGCCGTCGGCCAGAGCCTGGCGAGCTTCCGCCACCTTGAGGGCCGTGGTGTGGGCGCCGTGAGGGAAGCCGACCGTGGTCGTCGGCAACACGGAACTGCCCGCCAGCAACTCAGCGCAGCGGCCAAGATAGTACGGCAGAATGCAGACCGTGGCCACCTCGTAGTCGCGCGCCAGCCGGATTCCTTCTTCCAGTTCCTGCTGCGTGAGCATGGGCTGGAGCAGCGAGTGATCTATCATCTTGGCGATTTCAGCGTAAGTGTATTCCTGCATCGGGTGCTCACCTTGCCTGCCGGACGGTAGCGCCGGCGCGGATGCGTCTCTTGCATTTTAACCTTGCGAGGGGCGCGGCCTGGCGGGAGGTCTTGCGCGTGGGTTACAATGTGGCCCGTGAGAATCACGGTCCTCGTAACGTTGCTATCGGCCCTGGCTGTGGCGCAGGAGCGCCCGGGCCTGTTCTTCCGCGAAGACTTCAAGGAGACGCCGCCGGAAACCCCCATCACGCAGGCGCACATTGCCAATCCCGACCTGATTCTGTCGCTGCACGGTCCCGGAGCAGCGCAGATCAAGAAGAGTCATCATGACAAGCCGGCTGACGATCCTTACTACGTGTGGTCCGGGCAGGCCGTGGGCAACTGGGCGGTGAGCCTGCGGCACAAAAGCGCCATGGTGGACCTGACCGGGCTGGCGAAGATCCGCTGGCGCTCGAAGCAATCCGGCTTTCGCGAAGCGCGCATCATTCTGAAGCTGGCCGACGGCACATGGCTGGTAAGCGACCAATCCGATCCGGCGTCCTCGGACTGGCGCGAGCGCGAATTCAACGTGGCCGACATCCGCTGGCGCCGGCTGGACATCAAGAACGTGATCGAGGGAGACTGGGTGGTCAAGCCGGACCTGAGTCGCGTGGAGGAGGTCGGCTGGACCGACCTGATGGTGGGCGGCGGCTCGGCCGCCTGCACGCGCATAGACTGGATCGAGGTCTGGGGCCGCCCGGTCCCGCGGGAATCGAAATAGGCTCCGCGCTTCAGAAGGTGATACCGATTCCCGCCGACAGCTCCATGCTGCGGAGGATCCCGCCCGATTTCATGGGGTCTTCGAACTTCAAATCGTAGGGTTTGCCGCCGAAGTGATCGCGAAAATCCAGGCGGATGACCGAGTGCGGGATCAGGTGTAACTTGAGGCCTAGCCCGTAATTGACGCCGTAATTGCGCGTCGGCCCGGTATCGAACTGGGGAATGTTCACGGGCGCGGCATACTGGTGCGCCTGCAAGCCCACGGCAATGTACGGCCGCCACTTCTCGCCCCGGGGCATGCAATACATAAGGAAGTTATAAAAACCCTCCTGAACCCAAACCCCCTCCTCCACGAGGTTGAACGTCTTGGCGTCCGGCCGGATCTTGGTCTGAAAGATCGCGCGGGTGCGGATGTAACCGATCTCGTGTCCGTAGTAGCCGCGCGTGTTATAAGTGAGGCGGATGCCGTAGCCGGCCCGCCCCACCAAACGGGTATCGTCGTCCTTGTTGTTCTTTTCGTTGAGGGAGCCCAAGGGCGCCTTGCTGAAGCTGGAAGAGATTCTTGAAACGTTGATCTCCCACTTCTGGGCCAACAAGGGAGCCCCGGTGACGCAAAGAACTGCCGCGGCGATCCACCATGCTTGCATATTGCGAACCCACGCCCGGAAAGGCGATCGAATGCAGGCGTGAAACCATCAGTTTACCAACGCGGCGGCGCCCGCTTCGACGCGGATCCCGACCAGATGCTGGCCGCGCGGGAGCATGAGCAGAAAACGTCCGCCCTCTTCGAGCACCCGGAGACGCGCGGTCTCGCCGTCCAGCTCGATCCCAACCGGCCGCCGATCCAGCACGGCGATGGCGCGCGAGGAGCTGCGGTAGGCGAATTCGATGCCGCCGGGCACGACTGCCGCGCCGATCAGCTCGGCGTTCAAATCCAGCAGCCGAACGGGCAGCGGTTCGGCAGCGGGCTGGAGCACGTGCCGGCCCGCGGGCAACCATACGTGTTCGTCGTCGCGCGCGGGCCAGGGACGGCCGTTCACCCGGACCGGGCCGCGCCGGCGCACGCCCAGGGGCCGGCGGGCCTCGACCACGAGCGTGTCGCCGCGCGCCTCCAGCCGGGTCGCGGGAGCGGCCGCAGCGGCCAGCAGCGGCAGGTCCGGAGGCAGCAGGGAACTTTCGAAGTACAAGGCGACGCGCGCAAAGCTCTCGGCCGCGGAGCGCACGAGCTGGAACAATTCCGTTCCCGTTTGTTGCTTTGTGGGATAGACGTCCTGGTAGCGCTCGACGATGTTGATGTCCACGCCCACTCGATCCATCCGCGGCGTCAACTCCCCGTAGCGGCGCGCGATCTCGGCGTACCGCTGCGGGCCCAGGTGCCACACCGTGGCCGGATCCTCCACCAGGAACGTGAAGGCGTGCTTGTCCAGCAGGGGCAGGAGGGCGCCTGCGTCCGCGCCGATCGCCTCGCGCATGCGCGTATCGAAGCGATCGTCCACGTGGGTCAAAACCAGGTCCAGGTGGGGACGAATCGAACGCAGCGAGTCCAGTTCCGCCAGCCACTCGCGTTGCAGGCGCGCTGCGAGCCCCGCGCGGTAGTCGAGGAACGCCTTCAGGCCCTCGGGATTGCGCGAGAGGTGACGGGGGGAGCCGGAGTCGAACAGCTCCAGCGGATCCAAGCCCGCCAGCTTCCGGAACTCGCGCCGCACATCGTCGTTCATGGGCGTGAAACGCGCCGGGTTGGAAGCGCCCTCGAGCGATTCGAAGTAGAGCTCGGCCAGATTCACGCCGTCGAAATCGAAGCGTTCGAGCAACCGACGCACGCCCTGGCGCACGGCGCGGGCGCAGTCCGGGTTGACGAGATTCATCAGCTTGCGCCAGTCCAGATGCGCATCCTGAAGCAGCGCGGTTTTTTCGCGCCACTCGGGGTGCTCCTGCCAGAAGCGTTCGCTGACGTGGGGCAGCTCGAGCCACGCGTAGACCAGCACCGCGTTGCGATGGCAGGCTTCGATCAGGCGAGCCAGATACGCGTCGCGCTCCGCATCGGGCTCGAAGAAATGCCAGGCGGCGACGTGCAGCGCACTGAAGCCCGCGGCGCGCCAGCGACGGGCAAAGTGATCGAGGTCCACGCGCAGGCGATACGACGAATCGAAGAACGCCCACAGTCGCCGGCTGCGAACAGGAGGATCGGCGCCCAGTTCGGCGAGCGCATGCGCAAGATAGGGGAAGCGCGCATAGGGCCTGGGACCCGGCGAGCAAGCCAGCCACAGCACCGCGCCTTTGTCGCGACGCACAACGGCAACCAGCGGCGCTCGTTCCCAGCGCTCCCAGGCCAGCACGCGGGCATCCTCAGGCACGCTGAAGACCGGCACCTCCAACGGCTGTTCCCACACAATGCGTAGTTGCGGTCGGTGAACGTCCTGGACGCTGCGCGCGACCACGCGCCGGCCCGTTGCGCGAAAGCCGAGTTCGGTGGCCGGCGGCGACTCGCCTTCCACGATCAGGATGGCGCCCGCCGCGAGCCGTGCCTGCCAGTCACCCGGCGGCGGACCACTGCCGAGGACCAGGATCCGGGGCTCGGATCCGGGCGGGGCAGGGAAGAACCCCACGGAGCCCAGAATCTCGCGCCACAGGGAGCTCGAGTCTGCGACGTGGAAGGAGGCCGGCGGCGCCCCAGCGGCCAGCAGCGCGGAAAGCAGCACCAGGCTAGCGCGAAATGCCATACCAGAATCCTGCTCGCAGGTCCCAGTAATTGGGCCGGCGGGGGTTGTAGCGGTTCAGGGTGTGCACGCCGCGCAGGCCATCCACGCTGAGATAGAGGCCCGGCGGCCAGCTTTGCCAGCGCAGCCGCAACCCGGGACCGGATTCCACAAAGTTGGCCCAGTACTGGCGCCGGGCGTCCGTGGCCGCAATCGCGTTCCAGTACCATTGCGTGGCCAACCCGCCCAGCTTCATGGACACCGGCGCCGTGAACCCCATCCGGTTGCGCCAGTACAACAGCAGATCGTTGTCGAAGCGGCTGATGAAGACGGCGTCCGCCGCGGTCTCGAAAAAGCCGCCGGAGCTTTCGCCGCCGAGCTGTCGGCCGAAGGCGCGGCTGTAGGCGAGTCCGCCGCGGTAGTCGGAACGGGCGCGCCCGCTTTGGGGCTGCCTCAGGTAACTCAACGCGACGCCGGCTTCGGCCCACAGCAGCGCGCCCCGATAGCTGCGCGTCATGATTCCCGTGCCGAAAATGAAAGCCGTCTCCGAAAAGTACTGCGGTACGGCGCCACCCGGACGGCTCCGCGTATCTCCGATGAAGCGCAGCGAGAAATAAGGCCGGAAAGGCAGCTCCCCCAACTGCAACTCGGTTTTCGACTGCGAGTAAGTGAATACATCGCGCCAGCGCGAGGAGTAAAATGGCAACGCCCAGAAAGAAGCGCGGACGCGGCTCAATCCGGGACGAAGGCTCCGCCAGGCCCGCGTCGCCTCCGCCGCGATGGCCGGATCGGGACTGTAGCGCGCCAGCTCGAACCAGCGAACGGCCTGCCGGTCCTGGCCCAGCAAGTTATAAGTCCATCCTAACTTCAGCATGACGGCAAAGTCGCCGGGATCAGCTTCGTGCGCCAGTTGGAGGTATTTCAGAGCGTCCTTCAGATATCCTGCCGAGTAACTTCGCTCGGCCATGTCTTTGGCTTCGATGGGCGCAGCCTCTATCGGCCTGGGCGCGGCGCGGGGAGAGGTTTCCGGCAGCCCGAGCGTGCGTCGCACGCGCGCGGTCAGCTCCTCGTCGCCTCCCGCCAGCACCCGCTCGATCAGAGGCGCGGCCGCCGCCCGCTCGCCTCGCGCCAGCAGCAAGAAGGCGAGTTGCGCGGTGGAGAGCAGATCTGCGGGATCGGCTTCAACGATGATTCGAAAGTGACGCTCGGCGTCCTGGCTGCGCTTCATTTCCAGCAGCAGATAAGCCAGCTCGCGTCGCAGCGGCAAATTGGCCTGGTCCAGTTCGAGGGCGCGCTCGAATTCGTACACGTAGGGGTAGCGGGAGGGGAGCAACTCCCGTGCCCGGTCGGCCGCGTAGGGTTCGGCCCCGCGCCAGGCCGCCAGCAGCGCCGCCAGCCCGCGCTCGCGATCGCCCTGCTCGAGCCAGACGCGGCCCAGATCCACGAGCACACCGCGGCGTTCCGGACGCAAACGCCAGGCCCTCTCGTAGTGTTCCGCCGCCAGCGCCAGCTCGTCGCGTTCTTCTGCGAGCCGCGCCAGCTCGAGATGGCTGCTGAAATCCCCCGGATTCTTCTCGACCGCCTCGCGCCAGCGGGCAATGCCTTCGGCGAGGGCGCGATCTATGTTCTGGAAGGCCTGCTCCGCCGTCGCCCGGGAGGCCGGGTCGCCGACTCGGCGGACGCGGTCGAATACGCGCCGCGCTTTCGCGCGCTGTCCGGTCTCGTAGCAGAGGAAGGCGTACTCGAGGGCGGCGTGGTGATCGTCCGGAGCCAGACGCACCACCTCGCCGAATTCCTCCCGCGCCGCCTCGTTCTCGCCGATTTTGAGCAAAGCGTACGCCAGATCCTTCCGTACGGCCACCCTGCCGGGGTCAGCTTCGATGGCGCGCCGAAAACAGGCGATTGCCTCCTCATACTCGGCGGCTCGCAACGCCGCGTAGGCCTTTTCCAGCCACGCGTAGGCGGGATCCGCGGACTGGCCGCAGGCCAGTCCGGCCGCCAGAACCAGCCACAGGCCGCGCTGCCACATGCCGGCTATCAACATTAGTGGCCGCGCGGGCGAAATTTCGCAGCCTGGCAGGCTTCCTTAACGAACCAGCGCGTTAAGAACCAGCTTGAACGTGCCGTGCGTCTGGGCCCGGTGCTGGGCGCGGAAGCCGATCAGCACGACCTCGCCTTTGCCCATCCGCGCGCGGATCATGGCGGGTTTGCCTGCGATCGTTTGCTCGCCGATCAGCCAGCCGCTGGCCAGCAAGTCGCGATCCGCATAGCGCGCGATGGTTTCGTAGCGATCGTTGAAAGCCGAGGGCAGGATTTCAAAGACGGGATTGCCAGCCAGGTACAAGGCCAGACCCTCTTCCGGCATCCCATAGCCGAGCGGATGGGCGACGTCGAAGCGCACGCGCAACGTCGAGCCGGGGCACCAGAACTCCCGCGACGACTTGCCGGCCACCAGGTTGCGCAATCGCAGGCCCAGCTTCTCGATGGGAAACATGGAAGCATTGCCGAACGTGACCAGCCGGCCGCCCTGCTCGACAAACTCGCGCAGGGCCTGGACGCCTTCCTCGCCGATGCCGCTTCGGTACTCGGGCGGGTATTCTTCTTCCGGCGGCGCCGGCTGTCCGTCGCGTTCGCGGCGCTCCCCCGTGATGCGCGCCGTGCTGTCGTCCGGCAGGATGAAGACGTCGTAGTTCTGTCGCAAACCGCCTTTTTTGATTTCGGCGTCCATCACGCTCTTGTAAGGGAAGGCGAACTGCTCGAACAAAAGGCGCGTCCAGCCCTCGTCCATGTTGCCGCCCCAGTAACGTTGGTACATGCCGATGCGCAGGCGCTCAAGCGGGCGCGCGTACTCGCCGGGATCCTGCGCGAGCGGGATGAAATCCACGCCCGTGCGTCGCGCGATTTCCGCGAGCGACTCCGCCGGCGCCGCGACCACGAAATCGCCGGGCCTGCGATCCTTCCACGGGCGGTGGAAGCGCCGCACGGCGACGCCGCGATCGAGCAGGAGATTCACCGCACGGAAGCTGTCGTTGAGGCGCCCGTCGAGGGCGTACAGCGCCGCACCGGCCGGGACGCGTCCCCCGGGCGTCAGCTCGGCGGCGACTTTCTCGAGCTCGCCGCGCACCGGCTCATCCGAGGGATCCACCCGCACGCCCATGAACTCGAACATGGTGTCGGTGGCCAGATCGTAGGGACGCAGGGGCGTGCCGTCGCGGGCGCGCGTCCATTCGTTGTCGGGATAGAACGTGCGTCCGAGCAGGTAGCGGATCAGTCCCATTTTGGGTTGGGCCAGCGAGACCACGAACGTGCCCGCCGGGTAGCTCATGCCCGAAGAGAGCGTGAAGGGGGCACGCGCGCGTTGAACTTCGATGCCCTGGGCGAGAAGATTGTTGACCATCTTGGCGGTGGTGAGCGGATCGTGCTGCGCGGGCGGGATCAGGTAGGCCTTGGGCGTGCCTTGCGCGCCCCGTTCGGTCTGCCGTTTCGCCTTGTAGAACGCATTCCACAAGACGGTCTCGCGGTTGCGCGCCGCCAGATCGAGCACCGCCCACGCGGAAACCTTCTTGCGCTCGACGATATCGCGCAGTCGCCACCAGCCGCCTGGCCACGGGTTGGGGAACGTGGTCTGCGGCGCGTAGGCCGGCAGACCGCGCGTCTCCCCGCGCAACTGATCCGGGTGAATGTAGATGGGGCTGGCGATGCGCACGTTGGCCGATTCCGTCAGCATGCCTGCGATGTTGTGGAACGGCGTGATCCAGTGGAAGCCGAAGTGACCCCAGCCGGAGAACTGCGCGGCGTTGATGACGCCCGACAGGCCCGCTTCTTCCTCCTTGTAGGCGATGTGCGCTCCGAACCAGGCCATCTCGCGCCAGACCAGGGGATCGGCGTGCGGGCGGATCGGTTCCGCATACGGCGGCACGTAAAAGCGCGGGCCGTAGCTGCCCATGTGGTGATGATCCACGTAGGCCTGCGGGATCCACTCGCGGAACAGGATGCGGGCGGCGTAACGCGATTCCACCAGATTGAGCTGAAAGGCGTCGCGGTTGTTGTCGTGGCCCGCGTACTTGTGGTAGAGCCAGGGCAGGCTGCTGCCTTCGTACTCGGTCCCCAAGGTCTTCTCGTACCAGTCGGCGACCATGACGGCGCCGTCCGGGTTGAAGCAGGGGATGAGCAGGAAGATCACGTTGTCGAGGATGCGACGGGTGTCGCCGTCGCTGCGCGCCACCAGCTCCCAGGCCAGCTCGGGCGCCATCTGCGTGCCGCCGATTTCGGTGGCGTGCAGGCTCATGGACTGGCAGACGACGGCGCGTCCTGCGGCGACCAGTTTTGCCGCCTCCTGCTCGCCGAGGCCGCGCGGGTCGCTCAGGCGGAGGTTGACCTGCCGCAAGTGTTCCAGGCGCGCCATGTTTTCCGGGGCGGTGATGATGACGAGCAGGAACGGGCGGCCTTCCGTCGTCGGCCCCATTTCGACGACCTTCAGCTTCCCGCCGCTTTCGCGCTCGAGCAGGCGGTAGTATTCGACGATGCGCTCCCAGCGGGCGATTTTGCGATCGCTGCCCAGTTGAAATCCGAAGAATTTTTCCGGGGGCGTAAGGGCGGGCTGGGCCCGGAGCAGCGCCAGCACGGTCACAACCAACGCCGGACGCAATCCTGCAAGCATGAGATTCCTCCCTTACTGATTGGTGCGCGATTCTAACACACCAGTGGGCGGGACCGCGATGCTGCTAGGCTGGACGATTGAAACCGACCACCAACGTCTCACCAGACTCTCGAAGGCGCGCGGCCATCGCCATCCTGCTCGGCCTTTGCGGCACCCACGCACAGGCTCAGCGCATGTCGGGGGGCATCGTTGTCGGCCGAGCCGTCACCGGCGGTTTCCACGATCTGACGGAACACGTCTTTCTGGCGCCGTTTGAGCCGGGCGGCTCCTGGTACCGGGGAAGCATGCGCGTCTGGCCGCGCTCGCGCGATTGGGTGGCGGGCGGCATGCTCGAGCTCAGGCTGCGTGGCGACTGGTCGCTGGAGGCGGATGCGCTTTGGCGCGAGCTGCGCGGTCAATCGGCGTTCTTCGCGCTGCCTTCCAAGCCGCCCGAGAAGGGCTCGCCGGACCAGATCGTCACCTGGCAGTTCCCCATTCTGCTCAAGTACCGGTTCCGGCGTCGCGGGATGCGACCGTTCCTGGCGGGCGGCCCGGCGTTGCGCACCATCGGCAACGTGGGAGACGCCGGCCATACGTACTCGCGCCACGGCATGGCTGTTTCGGGTGGCCTGGAAATGACGTGGCGCGGCGTCAGAATGGCGCCCACTCTGCGCTATACCCTGTGGGCGGGCGACAAGAGCACGGGCGCCTGGCGTACTGCATCGGACCAGCTCGAAGCCCTGGTGGCTTTCAGCCGGGCCAGGGAAGAGAAATGGCGCCCCCTGGGCGAGCGCATCGCCGCGGGCTTCGTCTTGGGTACGAACCTGAATGGCGACTATCCAAGAACCATCGAGTTTCATGGCGCGGGGACGGAGTCCGCCTATGCGATCACCCGCACGGGGCCGCGCAGCGCGATTTGCGGTCCTGTGATCGAAGTGCGATTGGGGCGTGAGCTGTCGCTGGAGGCCGCCGCGCTGCTGCGCCCCATCGCTTCGAAGACAGAGGCGGCGCCGTCCCCGTGGTCTTCCACCACGACTTGGGTGACGCGGCAGCCCACGTGGGTCTTCCCGGTGCTCGTCAAGAAGAGCTTCCCCCAACGGGCATGGACCCCCTTCGTTGCCCTCGGGCCCTCGTTCCGCAAGCGGCAATTTTTCAGCGGGATTTCGCCCTACGGCATGACGGCGGCGGCGGGGATCGGATTCCAGGCGGGTCCTGCCAGAATCGCGCCGTCGCTGCGCTTCACCCACTGGGGCGGAACTGATGCCTGGTGGTGGCCCCGGCGCAACCAGTTGGAAGCTCTCGTTGCTTTCTCATTCTGAGTCGGCAGGGCGGCTCTCGGACCCCGGTTGGCCTCCGCTCACGATGGCCGCTTGGCGCAGTTTCTCCAGCTCGCGGCGGGCAATGGCGGCCCAGGGGCTTGCGGGGTCGAGTCGCAGGTAGATCTGCCAGTGTCGCACCGCCTCCAGCGCACGGCCGCTTATTTGGTAAAGCAGCGCCAGATTGTAGTGGGCGTCGGCGTAGTTGGGGTCCAGCCGAATCGCCTGCTCGTAGTGGGCGATGGCCGCCGGCCGGTCGTCCATTTCATCGTAGAGATTACCCAGATTGTAGTGCGCGAGCGCGTACTTGGGCTCGACTTCGAGCGCGCGCCGGTACCACAGCTCGGCCTGGGCCCACAGGCGCCGGTGAAAAAACAGGGTGCCCAGGTTGACCATCGCGCCGGCTGAGGTCGGATCGAGCGTGACGGCCTTGAGGTAGGCCTGCAAGATCTGTTCAAAAGGGGCGCCGGCGCGTTCCAGCTCCAGTCCTTTCTCGAACCACTGTTCGGCTTCGCGCGCGCGGGCCGCAGGCGAGCGCCGCTGGGCGCGCGAACCGGGGAAGTTGACGAGGCGGTCCAGTTCCTCCTGGTCGAAGTCCAGCAGGAGCTGGCCCGACAGCGGCTCCATTTTGCGGCCCCCCACGATGACGGCGATATGCCGTCCCTCACGTACGATGCGCAATTGCTTGAGCGGTTCTTCCAGCTCGCCGACCTTGCGCCGCACGGCGTTGAGAATGGCACGAATGCGGCCGGCGGACAGCCGCGATCGGGCCAGCTTGTGCAGGGTTTTCAGCGCCAGCAGATCGGCAAAGCGAAACTCCTGCTGGGCGGGGACCAGTTGCGCCCGTTCCCAACTGCGCAACTGCGACTCGGAGATGCCGAGCAACCGGCGCACCTGCGCGCGGGTATACGTGGTCTCGGCGCCGAGCACGCGCATGGCCGGTCAGCGGAAGTGAGATTGTATCATGAGCCGGACCAGGGACCATCGGGCGGGCCCCGCCCGGCGTCATTCGCAACCGGTTTGCAGCCGTTCGGCCCTGCGGGACCGCCTGATCGGCCCGGCGCAGTTGACAGCGCCAAATCGGACGTTGGATACTGATAACTTGCTGCAACTGGTTTTCAACAAGCCGGAAGCCGAGGCCGCGGATGTCCACGCCACCGGCGAGCTCCGGTCGCTGGCCGGGTTGGCCGAGGGCGAAGGAGGCATCCTGGAGCAGTTGGACCTGCCCGAGGACGCGGCTCAGCGTCTGATGGCCCTCGGTTTCGTTCCCGGATGCCGCGTCCAGGCCGGGCGCAGCGCCCCGGGAGGCGATCCCCGCGTGTACAGGGTGGATGGCGCCGAAATCGCCTTGCGGGCGGAGACGGCCGCTCGTCTGAAGGTGCGCTGCTCTGAGCACGGGTCTTGCCCATGATCGGCGCTTGCCAGTGCGAAAGCTGCGCGCTGGCCACGGCGCGAGGCGAACGCAAGGGCAAACCGGCCGTTGTCGCCATCGTCGGCCCCCCCAACTCCGGCAAATCCACGCTGTTCAACCGGTTGACCGGCCTCCGCCAGAAGGTGGCCAACTACCCCGGCGTTACGGTGGAGCAACGCGTGGGCAGGGCGCGCGTGGACCGGGGCCACGAAGTCACGCTCATTGACCTGCCGGGCATCTATAGTCTGACGCCCTGCTCGGAAGACGAGCGCATCGCGCATGACGTGTTGACGGGGCGGACGGCGGGAATGCCCCGGCCCGACGCCGTGATCATCGTGCTGGACGCCAACGTGCTCAGCCGTCACCTCACGGTCGCCGCCGCCGTGTTGACTCTGGGCTTGCCTGCGATGGTGGTCTTGAACATGAGCGACGAGCTGCGAGAGCGCGGCGGACATGTGGACGTGGAAGCCCTGTCCGAGCATCTGGGCGCTCCGGTCGCCCTGATCAGCGCGGCGCGCGGCGAGGGCCTGGGTCCGGTCTTCGAATTTCTCGACGGGCGGGTGCGCGGCGCGACACCCCGCATTGACCGCGCCTTGCTGAACGACATCCCACGCTGCCGGTTATGGGCGTTGCACGTCGGGTCGCAAGCCTGGCGGCCACCCGGGCCGTCGCGCATGACGCAGCGCCTGGACGGGGTCTTTCTGCATCCCGTGACGGGGCCGCTGATCTTCCTGGCCGTGGTGGTGGCGGTTTTTCAGACGATCTTTCTCGGCGCCCGCCCACTGATGGACGCGGTGCAGTCGGTGATTGACGCCTCCGCGCAGTGGGTGGGCCGCGTCGCGCCGGGCGAAACGCTGCGTTCGCTTCTGGTGGACGGCGTGTGGGCCGGGGTGGGTTCGGTGGTGGTCTTCCTGCCGCAGATCCTGCTGTTGTTCCTGTTCATCGGGATCCTGGAGGACTCGGGCTATCTGGCGCGGGCGGCGTTGATCGCGGACCGCACCATGGCGCGCGTAGGGCTGCAAGGCAAGTCGTTCATCCCGCTGGTCTCGGCCTACGCCTGCGCCGTGCCCGCCATCATGGCCACGCGAACCATCGAAAACAAGCGCGACCGCATCGCCACCATCCTGATCGCTCCGCTGATGACCTGCTCGGCCCGGCTGCCCGTCTACACGCTGATCATCGCCGCCTTCGTTCCGGAGCAGCCGCTGCTGGGACCACTGTTGGGAACGCGCGCCGCGGCGCTGCTCGGCTTGTACGTGCTCGGATTCCTGGCCGCCATCGCCACCGCCGGGCTGTTGAAATCGGCGATCCTCAAAAGCGAGCGCACGCCCTTCATGCTCGAGCTGCCGCCCTACCGCCGCCCGACCCTGCGTTCGCTGGGTTTGCGCCTGCTCGATCGAACGCGCATCTTTCTGACGCGCGTGGGCACCATCATCCTGGCCGTCACTCTGGTGTTGTGGGCCTTGGCCAATCTGCCGCCGGAAAACGGCGAGACTCCCCCGATCGAACGCAGCTATGCGGGCCGGCTGGGGCACGCCATCGAGCCGGTCATCGAGCCGCTGGGATTCAACTGGAAGATCGGCGTGGGGCTGATCACTTCGCTGGCGGCCCGGGAGGTCATCGTCAGCACGCTGGGCACCATCTACGGCCTGGAAGGGGATGGCGATTCGCGCGGGCTGCAAGAATCCGTGCGCAAGGATCTGAGCCCGGCCGGCGCGCTCGCCTTGTTGGTGTTTTTCGCCTTCGCTCTGCAATGCATGTCCACCATTGCCGTCGTGCGCCGGGAAACGGGAAGCTGGAAGTGGCCGGCCGTGCAGTTTTTGTACATGGGCACGCTGGCGTACGCAGGCGCGTGGGCAGCCTACCGTCTGGGCAGCGTTCTCTGGGGCTGAGGCCTCCCGCCGGGCTGCCGGCCATCCTGCTAGCATGTGAAGCTGGATTTCGTCTATGCGGAACCTCATTATCGTCGGTTCGGGTTGTGCGGGCAACACGGCGGCGATCTACGCCGCGCGGGCCAATCTCAGGCCGCTGGTGGTCGCAGGGCACGAACCCGGCGGCCAACTCTCGTTGACCACGCTGGTGGAGAACTTCCCGGGTTTCCCCGACGGGATCCAGGGCCCCGAGCTGGTGGCCAACATGCGCAAGCAGGCCGAGAAGTTCGGCGCCGAGTACGTGCAGGGATCCGTGACCGAGGCGGACCTCTCCCGCCGCCCCTTCCGGATTCGCATTGACGACGCCTGGGAGGAGTGTCGCGCCCTGATCATCGCCTCCGGCGCCAGCGCGCGGTGGCTCGGCCTGCCCAGCGAACAGAAGCTCATCGGGCGCGGCGTCAGCTCCTGCGCCACCTGCGACGGCTTTTTCTTCCGCGACAAACTCATCATGGTGGTGGGCGGCGGCGACTCGGCGATGGAAGAGGCGATTTTCTTGACGCGCTTCGGGCGGCAGGTGACCCTCGTCCACCGCCGCGATCAGTTCCGCGCTTCCAAAATCATGCTCGAGCGGGCTCGCGCCAATCCCAAGATCCGCTGGATCACCAAGGCCGTGGTGGACGAAGTCTTCGACGTGGATCAGGGCCTGGTCACCGGCGTCCGTCTGCGCGATGTGGAAACCGGGCGCACCTGGGAGGAGCCTGTGGACGGGCTGTTCATCGCCATCGGGCACGTGCCCAACACGGCGCCGTTCCGCGGCCAGATCGAGCTGGACGCCGACGGCTACATCGTTTCCAAGGGCGGCGCGCGCACCAGCGTGGCGGGCGTCTTCCATGCGGGCGACGTGCAGGACCGCGTCTACCGGCAGGCCGTGACCGCCGCGGCCGCCGGCTGCATGGCGGCTATCGAAGCGGAGCGCTTTCTGGAGGCGGAGGGTCACTGACCAGCGGCAGTTGCCGCCGTTGCTCCAGCAAGCGCCGGCAGGCCTCACAATAATCGGCGTCCCGCGCGTCAATCTGTTCGACCGAGTGCGAGGGCCGCATCACGCAGGTGGCCTCATGACAGTGCACCAGCCCGGCCAGATGGCCCAGTTCATGCAGCAGCTCGCGCAGCGCGCGTTCCAGCAGGCGCGCCGGGTCGGGCGGCAGCCCGTAGAATTCCTCCCGCAGGCGGTAGATCGAGAACACGGCGGCGCGACCCCCCAGCTCGGCTTCTCCGAAAACGTAGCTGAAGACGGGAATGAAAAGGTCCAGGCGGGTGGCGCCGACGACCGGGATGGCATAGCGGTTGCGCAAGGCAAGGATCAGCCGCGTGGAATCGCACTGCCCGCGTGCCGGATCGAGGGCGGGCGAGGGATCGAAGCGTCCGGTGAGCCGGGGGATGCCCGTGCGGCGGGAAAGTTCCTCCATCAAGCCTTCGGGAAAATCGCCGATGGCGACAAGGCGAACGCCCGGCACTGGGGGAGGTCGTTTCACGCCCGCGAGATGCGCGTCCGCTCAGGCGGCTTGAGCCCGTAACGGCGAATCTTGTGGTACAGGGTGACGCGGTCAATGCCCAATGCCTTGGCGGCCTGCGTCTGATTCCAGCCGAAGTCTTCGAGCACGCGGAGGATGTGCTTCCGCTCGACCGCCTCCAGCGTCAGATCGTCGGGGGTCTCGGCGGGACGTACGATGGCCAGATCGCCGGCGCGGATCAGCGGCTCGCGCCCCACCACCACCGCGCGCTCGATGATGTTCTCCAGCTCGCGGACGTTGCCCGGCCAGTTGTGGCTGACCAGGGCCTCCATGGCGGCGCGTTCGAAGCCGGTGAACTTGCGGTTCATCTGCCGGCTGAATTTCTCCAGGAAATACTGGGCCAGCAGCGGAATGTCTCCATGGCGCTCGCGCAGCGGCGGCAAGTGGATCGTGAACACGTTCAGCCGGTAATACAGATCCGAGCGGAACCGGCCTTCCTTGACCAGTTCGGCCAGGTTGCGATTGGTGGCCGCGATGACGCGGAAATCCACCTTGATGGGTTGCGTGCCGCCCACGCGCACGATCTCGCGTTCCTGCAAGACGCGCAGCAGGTCGGTCTGCGTCTTCAGGCTGATGTCGGCGATCTCGTCCAGGAAAATCGTGCCGCCCATGGCGGCCTCGAACTTGCCTTTCTTGCGGTATTGCGCCCCGGTGAAAGCGCCTTTTTCGTGGCCGAACAGCTCGCTTTCGATCAGGGTTTCGGTGAGCGCGCCGCAATGAACCACGACCATGGGGTTGTAGCGGCGCGGACTGAGGCGGTGGATGGCGCGGGCTACCAGCTCCTTGCCCGTGCCGCTTTCGCCCTCGATCAGCACTGTGGTGTCCACCGGCGCCACGGTCTCGATCTGCTCGCGCACGCGTCGCATCGCCTCGCTCTGGCCGATCAGCTCCGTGACGGCCAGGGATTCGGCGAGCTGTTCGCGGAGCATGCGGTTTTCACGCCGCAGCCGCTGCTGCTCGAGCGCGTTGCGCACGGCCACCGACAGATCATCAGGGTCGAACGGCTTGGTGATGTAATCGAAGGCGCCGTGTTTGAGGGCGCGCACGGCGCTTTCCACGCTGGCGTAACCGGTCATGATGATCACGACGGTGTCCAGTTGCTCGGACTGGATCCGTTCCAGCAGCTCCAGCCCGTCCATGCCGGGCATGCGGATATCGGCGACGATCAGGTCCACGTCGCCGGTGGCCAATCGCGCCAGGGCCTCGGCGGCGCTGGCCGCCGCTTCCACGCGGTAGCCCTCCTCGGTGAACCAGTGCACGAGCGAGTCACGCACCACTTGCTCGTCGTCAACGATCAGTAGGGACGGCTTCGGTTCGGACATTGGATGTCTCGGGGGCCTGGACGCCGGCTTGACCCAGCGGCAGCAGGACATGGAAGGTGGTCTCTTCCTCGGTGGAGACGACCTGGATGTCGCCGCCGTGACGCTGCACGATGCCGTACGCCACGGCGAGGCCCAGACCGACGCCGGCCGCAGCCGGCTTGGTGGAGAAGAACGGCTCGAAAATGCGCGGCAGCACGTCGTTCGGGATGGGGGGGCCGTTGTTGCTGATAGCCAGATCCACACGATTGTCGTCGGTGAGGGTGGCGCGAATGCGAATGCGGCCCGGCCGCCCCGGACGGCTGCCGATGGCATCCACCGCGTTCACCAGGATCGCCGTCAGCACTTGCTGGATCTGGGAGCCGTCGCAGGGAATGGGCGGCAGCTCGGGGACCTCCTGGATGACCTGGATGCCTGCGCCCTGCAACTTGTGGTCGAGCACCGCCAGCGTGTAGCGCACGATGGTCCGCAGATCGCACGGGGCCGTTTGCGTGGGTTGCTTGCGGGCGAACACCAGCAGGCTGTTGGCGATCTCGCCGCAGCGGCGGCTTTCGCGCTGGATAGTTTGCACCCACTCGAGCGCCGGCCCGGACAGGGGCGCCTTTTTCTCCAGCAGGCGGGCGTAAGTGTAAATGCCGGCCAGGGGATTGTTGATTTCGTGGGCCACCGCGGCCGCCAGTTGCCCCAGCGA
>Ga0197142_1000659_pt1 | contig 31852 bp, 34 predicted proteins | sample GBS60_MetaG_FD_148614 | JGI IMG/M metagenome (GOLD analysis project Ga0197142, IMG submission 148614) | Sediment microbial communities from Great Boiling Springs, Gerlach, Nevada, United States - GBS 60_MetaG | ecosystem: Environmental > Aquatic > Thermal springs > Hot (42-90C) > Sediment...
AAAGGGCAGGAACAGAGGATCGATTTTTCCTACATCGCAAATGCGGAAGTTACTTTGCCCAACAGTAGTGACTTTTCTTCCACATTAACAACCGATTCTACTGGATAGAGTCGAAGACCGGCAGCTATAGAGACTGTATAGAGAAGTACTCTTGGCTCGCCTCCGAAATGGGTCTCGGCCCAGATCAAGTCTTTCTGGTCTTGGCAGATGCTGATCAAGAGACGAGAAGTAGGACTCCTATAATTAGTGTCGAGGAGGCTGAGTCTCTGCTGTACAGAATTGTGAGGAGGTAGGCCCAGTCTAAGCTACCACTTTGACAGCCTGCTCCATACACCACCAGGGATCCTCGGCAAAAGTCGGCATGGGCGTGCTGCCTGCTCTACCCAAAATGGCCAGCCGAACTTCCCGATCCAGACGGGATCCTGATCCATAGGGATCTTCGGAGGGGGGCTCCAGTCTTTGCCCTAAGGGGGGCATTGCCATGATGCCCGGCTGCATGCCAGTACTGCTGACCCAGATTTTGAAGCGATCCACCGTTGTCTCGGCGTCTTCGGGCAGTTGCATCTGCAGCAGATAGCGAGGGCCAGAGCCGACTAACACGCTTTCGCCAGGGCGCAGGCGGGCAGGAAAGTCCGGCTGGTAGGGATAGACTAAACCGACGCTACACTGCCGTTCGTCAAAGACGGTTACATAGACATGCACCGGGGTGAGGGCCCTATTCCGCAAGGCAATAGCCAGGTTGCGTCCTGCCTGGATTTGCACTTGGCCCTGAGGATCCCGCGGCAGGGGGCTAACTTCGGCAGGCCTGGAGCCGCTGGCTGGCGTTTCCAGTTGCAGAAACTCCACTTCCAGGACGTTGCTTAAGGCATCGCTGGCAGGTTGCAGGTTGAGGAGGTTGTCGAAGGCAGCCACGTGCTCCAACAGCCGCACCAGCTTGCGGGGCAGAGCCTGCGGCTTTTTCACTGGGATCCGGAAAGCAGCCAGAGCCACCTCCTCTCCGCGGCGGTAAAAGTAATAGGTGGCATCCGGCAAAATCTCCACCCGCAGAGCTGCTGTTTCCGGCTCAGTATAGGTCAGAAGTGGCGAGGCCGGCAGAGCCGCTACTAACTCGGCAACAGGGATCGGCACTTGACTGGGATCTGCGCAGGTGAAGGCCACCCGCAACGGCTGGAACTGGAAGGATGACATGGGCAATAATCCTAGAACTTCGCTCCAGAACCTCCAGAGGGCAGGCTAAGCTTTATGCTACCTGTTTAAAAGCCAATCCTAGCCGCTGGGGATCCTGAACACCTCCTAGAGAATCCCGCCTGCAAGTGATCCCGCAATAGTCTATCCTTAGATCCCGGTGGCGGGTTTGTCACTGGAGCAGAGCCGACCCCCTTTCTTTTTGAGGTCATTGATTGGTGGAGAACCATGTTTAGCAAGTCCTTTTCTTTCCAGAAGGCGCTGGTGGCAGTGCGGCGGTTTTTGGCTTGGATCCTGGCTTTGGGGCTGGCTGGGTTTGCCTGGGGGCCGGCCCTGGCAGCCAGGCAGATCCCTCCGGTTCCCCTGTCGCCCACTGAAACTATTACTTTTACCGAGGCGCAACTGGCCCGCGGCAAGCAGCTCTTTAACAAAACCTGTGCCCAGTGCCACGTAGGAGGCCAGACCCTTCCCAACCCAGATGTTACCTTGAGCCTTTCGGATCTAGCGGGGGCAACACCTCCTCGTGACAACGTGCTGGCAATTGTGGACTACATTAAAAACCCAGTTACCTATGATGGAGTAGAGTCACTGGTGGAATACCATCCCAACACCCAGCTCCTAAGTGAGTATCCTCGCCTGCGCAACCTCACTGATGAGGATCTAAAGTTAATTGCCGGCTACATCTTGGTTCAAGCTAAGACGGTGCCCGGTTGGGGCGGCACTAAGAGTGAATCCCACAGTGATCTTTCGGCCTATCTCTGATGTCTAGGCAAGCTCAAGTGGCAAACCGGTGGCGGATCCCGAGCTGGAGACAGGCCGGGATCCTGCTTTTGGTATGGCTAGGGCTAGCTAGCCCAGTGGCAGCCCGTAGTGATCCCTACGTGAGCCAGTATCTGCGGGCCACTGAGCCGGTGGTAACCCTCCGTCCCGCTAGCGCGATTTGTACAGGGCGGAAAAGCCCGCTGGCGTTAGCGGGACGTAGTCCTTGAGCGACTTGAGTCGTTCGCCCACCCCTGTGAAAGAGCCGGACAGTGCTAAGCGGAACCTTGAGACTTGGTTCCAAGGAACTGTCTAGGGGTGTCTTGACAGTGCCTTTACGAGTTCGTCTGTGGACTGCGTTAGTCGGTGGGAGTGTCAAATCCACGCTCTCGTGGAGTACCAGCGGAATCCCCGCAGCTACGATGGCAGCGAGCCCAGCTACGGCTGCCGCCCTGTACCTCCCTCCTGGATGGATTAACCTAGCTGCCTTTATCCTTAGAGCTGCTCAAGTGGCCCCCACCTGGGGCTCCAACACTTCAATTGACCCTGGCTGGAGGCTCTCTGCCCCCTGCTAGGGGATTGATGGTAGCCTAAGGGAGAGGAAAGGTTGAGGCCATGCTCCAGAACATCCGCTCCCTGCTCCTAGGCCTGTGGATCCTGGCCTTGCTCATCTTCCTTGTCCAAAACTGGGGATCTGCAGCGGTGGTTATTGTGGCTGGGCAGGCCAGCCCGGCTCTGCCCCTGTCGCTGGTGCTTTTGACTGCCTATGGAGTAGGAGTGGGCTTGGGATTTCTGTACGTGGGATCTTGGCAGCTACACCAGCGGGCGTTGGAGCGACAGGCAATCCGCAAGCTTAATCAACTCCTCGAGCGGGTGCGTTTTTTGGAAGCGCAGCTGCTTCCCCCTGACCACTATTTGCCCCCCGATCTGCCGGATCCCCAAGCAGGCCGCTATTCCTATTCCAATATCCCGCCGGAACGCATTCGCGATCCCGCCCCCGAACCCAGTGAAGCTGAGGACGACACCGCAGCTCCCAGCTGGCGGATCGTCCGGCGGCCTTACGCTGCCGAGGAGGAGGAAGAATGGGATTCCTAAACTGGTGGAGAGCATCTGCAGCCCCTGCCTCTGAGCCCACCCCTCGCCCCGAGCCTCAAGGGCAGAATAACTACCTGCTCATCGTGCTGGACAGTTGCCGCTTCGACAGCCTGCTGGCGGCTAAGCCCAAGCACTTGCTGAAGTTAGGCCCTCTGGAAAAGCGCTGGAGCTACGCTTCCTGGACAGCTCCTGCCCACTACAACCTCCTCATGGGCCTGCTGCCCCATACTAGCCCCACCCACGTCTTTGCTTCCGAACACTACAAGCAGGAGTATTTGCGCTACAACGAGCGCCTTGGCACTCGGCAGCCAATTGAGTTCAAGCATCTGCTGCCGCACCTCTATTTGCCAACGCTACTGAAGCATCAACTGGGCTACACCACCCACGCCCTAGTCTCCATGCCGGTGCTCAACCCCAGCACCCTGCTCAATCGCGACTTTGATTCCTACCGTCTCATGCCCCGCCACAACGACATGGCGGCTATGGTGGAGCAGTTGCGCTTTGATCCGGATCGCCCTAGCTTTTACCTGCTGAATGTGGGCGAAACTCACTATCCCTACGCTCTGCCCGACGAGGACCCCAGCTCGTGGCCCCACCTTTCGGGGGTCAATGGGGTGCTCAAGCGGCTGGATGAAGGGGAAGAGGACGGGATCCCCTTTTTCAGTGCCGCCCAGTTGGAGGAGCTGCGCCAGCGGCAGATTGAGGCAGTGCGCTACCTAGACGGGGTCTTTGAGCAGCTGTTCGATCTGGTTCCCAAAAACACCTACATTACAGTGACTGCCGACCACGGCGAGTTGTTTGGGGAAGGGGGCTACTTTGGCCATGGCCCCATCCAGCACGAAAAGGTGCTGGAAGTGCCTTTTATCGAGGGAAAAATTCGCTAACAACGCCCCCAGCCTCTCTCCGTTAGGGACAGGAAAGATGGGGATCGGGGCTAGGTTGCTGCCTGAAAGGGCCGTCTCTGAGAAAGGGGTTAGACTTGCTGGGTCTCTGGCTTGGGCAGGGTGGGATCCCGGCGAGTTTCCCTTTCGCCATCTTCGGCGGCCAGGTCAGCAGAACGGGCCACCTCGTAGAGACTTTTCACCACGCTGCTGAGGGGAATGGCAACAATCACGCCCAGGATGCCCCCCAGCTGGGCTCCCACCAACAGGGCAATCAAGATCCACACTGGGTTAAGGCCAATGAGCTCCCCCATTAGCCGGGGAGCGATGACCCGATCCTTAATCTGCTGCACAATCAAGGAGACCAGCACCACCTTAAGGCTAAGCCAGATATCTTGGAAGGCCAGCAGCACTGCTGCCGCACCAATGCCAATGAAGCCCCCCACCAGCGGGATCACCTCCAGTAGGCCAATCAAGAGGCCAAACAAAAGCCCAAAGGGCACTCGCAGGAGCCCAAACGCTGGCACCAGCATCAGGGCCATAATGAACCCCAACACCAACTGGCTGATGAGAAAGTTCTGAAAACTCAGCACCAGGGCTTCGCCAAGGCGTGGCCCCCAGGGCTTGGGAAAGAGGCTGAGCAACCCCTGCCAGAACTGGCCCCCGTAGAGCAGCATGTAGAGGGCCAAGACCAAAACCAACACCAGGTCAACCACCTGGTTAAAGGTGCCCAGGAGGAGGTCCAGGGACTGGCCGGCAATTTTTTCGGCACTGGCCTGCAGGCGGTTAAGGAGAGTGTTCACCAGCTCCGGCTGCCCGAGGTTGATGCCGCGCTCGGCAGCCCAGAGGCTAATCTGGTCAAGCCAATGTTGTAAAGTATCCACCCACTCCGGGATCCGCGCTCCCAACTGCACCACCTGCCTGGCTAGGATGGGCACAACGGCGATCCCCACCAAGACCAGCAGCACCACCGAGAGGGCAAAGACTAAGGCCACCGCTACAACGCGGTTGACCCGATAGCGCTGCAGGACCTGTACCGGGTAGTTGAGCAAAAAAGCCAGTACCGCCGCCGTCAGGAGGGTGGTGAGCAGATGGCCAAACAGCCGGCCCACTTGCAGGGCCAGCCAGCCGCTAATGACAATCAAAATCCAAGTAAGCAGCAGCCGCTGCAAGGGGGAGAAGCGATTCATGCCAGGGGGATCCCACTGAGCTTAAAAACCTAGGATGCTATATCCACTATCTACGTAGATCACCTGGCCAGTAATGCCGCTGGCCAGGTCGCTGGCCAAAAAAGCTGCCACATTGCCCACCTCGAGCTGGGTGATATTGCGCCGCAGCGGGGCTTTCTCCTCGACGGCGTGCAGCATGGCATGAAAATCAGCAATGGCCGAGGCAGCCAATGTACGGATGGGCCCAGCAGAGATGGCATTCACCCGGATCCCAGCAGGGCCCAGCTCGGCCGCCAGGTAGCGAACACAGGTTTCCAGGCCCGCTTTGGTGACAGCGGCCATGTTGTAGTTAGGCACCACCCGCACACTCCCCAAATAGGTGAGGGTAAGGACGCTGCTGCCAGGTCTTAGAAGAGGCTTGGCGGCTCGGCAGAGGGCAATGAGGGAGTAGGTGCTCACATCCATGGCCAGGGCAAACCCCTCCCGAGAAATATCGCTAAAATTGCCGCTCAGCTCTTCTTTTTTGACGTAGGCTAGGCAGTGAACCAAGATATCGACCTGACCCCATTTCTGGGCTACTGCCTGAAACAGATCGTTGATTTGCTGATCGCTTTGCACGTCGCAGGGGAGGAGAAAATCCGGCTGCAGGGGCTCCGTCAATTGCTGGACTCTGGTTTTGAAGCGATCCCGCTCGTCGGGCAAGTAGGTAACCCCCAACGTAGCTCCCGCTTTGTGCAGCTGCTGGGCAATGCCCCAGGCGATGGAGCGCTCGTTGGCAATGCCGGTTACCAAGGCTTTCTTTCCGGTCAGATCTAGCATAGGGAGACCCAAAGGTAGGGGTACATGCCTATCCATCCTCCCACACAGGTGGAGGGATCCCTTAGCTGGGCTGATAGGTGGAAGCCACGTGCAATTCTTTGAGCTGCTTGGGCTCAACGCCAGAGGGGGCGCCGGTGAGCAAACACCTAGCCTGCTGCGTTTTGGGAAAGGCAATGACATCGCGGATGGAATCTTCCCCTGCCAGCAGCATGACCAGCCGGTCCAGGCCGTAGGCAATGCCGCCGTGGGGCGGCGTGCCGTACTCAAAGGCTTCTAGCAAAAAGCCAAACTTGTCCCGCGCCTGCTCAGGGGTAAGGCCGATGATCTGGAAAACCTGCTCCTGGATCTCCCGCTGGTAGATGCGCAGGGATCCCCCGCCCACTTCCACGCCGTTCCAGACCAGGTCGTAGGCCTGGGCCCGGGCCGTTTTTAGGTCGGCCAAGTCCTCCGGATGAGGGGCGGTAAAGGGGTGGTGCAGGGCTTCCAGGCGGTTTTCCTCGGCGTTGAATTCAAACATGGGGAAATCGGTGATCCAGAGAAGATTCAAGGCGTTCTCCGGGATCAAGCCTAGCTCCTGGCCCAGGTGCAGCCGCAGGCGGCCCAGCGACTCGTTGACCACGGCAGCCGGCCCCGCCCCAAACAGCAGCAGATCCCCTGGCTTGGCATTGGTAAGCTGCAGCAACTGCTTCTCCTGCTCAGGGCTAAGGCTTTCCTTGAGGGCACCAATGGTGTCGAGGCTGTCAGGCCGCACCCGGATGAAGGCCAAGCCGCCTGCCCCGTACTGGGTGACCAACTTGAACAGGTCGCCGCCGGGTTTGATGCGGGTGTTGGAGATCCTCTCGTCGCCGCCGGGTACCGGCAGAACTTTGACTACTCCTCCCTGCTGCAGGGCTTTGGCAAAGACTTGAAAGCGAGATCCCTGAAACACCGTTGAAACGTCCACCAACTCCAGCCCAAAGCGGGTGTCGGGCTTGTCGGAGCCGTAGCGGGCCATGGCCTCGGCGTAGGTTAACCGCGGGAAAGGACGGGGGAGGTCGATCCCTTTGACGGTTTTGAAGATGTGGCAGAGGAGCCGCTCGTTGAGCTCCAGGATTGCCTCCTGATCCATGAAGCTCATCTCCATGTCCAACTGGGTAAACTCCGGCTGGCGATCTGCCCGCAGATCCTCATCCCGAAAGCAGCGGGCAATTTGGTAGTAGCGATCCACACCAGCCACCATCAGCAACTGCTTAAAAAGCTGGGGCGACTGCGGCAGGGCAAACCACTCGCCAGGATTGAGGCGGCTGGGCACCAGGTAGTCCCTGGCCCCTTCGGGGGTGGAGCGGGTGAGGATGGGGGTCTCCACCTCGATAAAGCCTTCTTCGTCCTCCAGGAAGCGGCGGATGGCCTTGATGACCTGGTGACGCAGCTGCAGGTTGCGAGACAAGCGCTCTCGCCTCAAGTCCAAGTAGCGGTAGCGCAGGCGGATCTCCTCCCGCACCTCTTCCCCTTCCTCCCCAGAAACACTAAAGGGAAGCTGCTTGCCCACACGGCTGAGAATTTCCAACTCCTCCGCGTAGACCTCCACTTCGCCGGTGGCCAGGCGGGGGTTAAAGGCGTCTTCAGGCCGCCGCTGAACCCTGCCTGTGACCCGCACCACGTATTCATTGCGCACCTCCTTAGCCAGCTCATAGGAGAGGGGGGTTTTCTGGGGATCGGCCACCAGTTGTACGATGCCAGAGCGATCCCGCAGATCCAGGAAGATCACGCCCCCGTGGTCGCGGCGGCGGTCGATCCAGCCGTAGAGGGTAACCCTCTGGCCGATGTGGGCCGGGCGCACTTGGCCACAGTAGAGGGAACGGGGAGGACGACGGATGGCAGCAGGCATGGACAACGTGAGAAAACGAGGGTCTGAGCCCCTATCATACAAAACTCAGCCCCCTTGCCTGGAATCCCCTCCAGCTTCCCCAGAGCAGGCGGGGGTCTAGCTCCCAGGCGGCCACCCGTTGGACGACCAGCGCTCCGTCGGGCTAAGGACTACTCCAAGCGGGCGCCACGGCAACTTGCCGCTGCAAGACCCACCTCATGGCGGTTTTGGGGCTCAACCGAGGCAGCAAAAGTGGGGAGCTACCCAGCTATCCTTCCGGTACTCCAGAGCGGCTCTCCTGCTCTTCCTTGGTTTGGCTGAGCCTGTTGAAGCCCCACCTTTGGGGTTGAAGCTAGGGATCCCCACCAGCGGTGCAGCAACCTAAGGATCTAGAAGCGAGCGGAACGATTCCCTCGGCTACTGTTTGTGCTAACCTGCCGCGGCAGGGCCTTGTTGACTCTTAGATCCCGGCCCATCCAAGTGGCCCCATCCAGTTCTTCGATAGCCTTTTGCTCGTCGGCTTCGTTTTCCAGCTCCACAAAAGCAAAGCCCCGCTTGCGGCCCGTTTCGCGATCTACTGGCATCTTGATTTGCTTGACAGTGCCGTATTCAGCAAAAACCCGCCGTAGGTCTTCTTCACTGGCCTTGAAGGACAGGTTGCCGACAAAAATGGTCATAACCTAGCGAACTCCGAACTTTACTCTTTAGCGCTCAGTTCGGAAGCTCGCCTGGTTAGACCCTTGGCTTGATCCGAAACTGATGCCCCCACCATCATAGTCTTGGCAGCAGCATTTGCAAACTCCCCCTCCTCGATTTTCTGCAGACCTCTTTAGGGAAGCTTGCTCCGCCCTAAGGGTTGGCGTTGGGGAACGCCAGGCGGGCGGGGATAGAGAGCCGGTGTGGGGGCCACTTTCTCTAGCAGCAGACAGTGGCGCACGCTGTGGCTGTGGGGAGTGGTGAAGGCTTCAACGTGAACCAATTTCCCTCCGAGAAGGGGGAGGGCCTGCTCCAGGACTTGGGCTTCGGCCTGGGTCCAATGGCCGCGGTAGAGGATGGCGCGTCCCCCCACCTTGAGGAGGGGCAGACAATACTCGGCGCAGATCTCCGCGGCGGCTAGAGCCCTGGCTAGGGCCAGATCATAGCTGCCGCGTTCCTGCGGGTCTTGCCCCCAAACTTCCGCCCGCTGAGCCACTGGCCGTGCCTGGGGGAGGGAAAGCTGCTGCAAAACGCCTTGCACAAAGGCAATCTTGCGCTGGGTGCTATCTAGCAGGGTAAAGCTGGCTTGGGGTAGGGCAATTTGGGCTGGGATCCCTGGGAAGCCTGCTCCCGTGCCAACGTCGATCCCCCGCCAGGCCTGGGTTTGGATGACCTCCCAGGGACCCAGGAGGCAGAGGCCCCGCAGCGAGTCCCACAGGTGTTTTTCCCAGAAGTCGATGGGGTCGGTGATGCGGGTGAGGTTTTGGGTGCGGTTGCCGGCCATCACCAGGGGGTAGAGTTGCTGCAGTTGCTGTTGCTGGCGCTCCGTGGGTTGCCAACCGAGATCTGCCAGCCACCTTGCCCACAGCGCTTTGAGATCTGGGGGCTCCGGTGGGAACAGCGGGGTCTGCTTGGCTTTGGTCATCCTGGCAGGCCCAGCTTCAAGGCAGCAGGGATGGCTTTTTCGGCCCAACCCTTGAGTTCCTGGGTTAAGCCCTGCAAAGAGCGATCCGCCCCCACCAGTTCCTGATTCAAGCAAACCAGCTCCTGCAAATCCAGCTCCTGATAGGGGATCCCCTCCTCTAGCCAGAGGTTAATGGGTTGCGACTGCGCCGGGAAGGGCTGACGGGAGGCCAACTCCAGTTCCACCTCCAAAAGCCCCTGCTCCAGCCGCTCGACCTGCTCTTGCATCCGCGCCAGCAGGGCTGCTAGCTGCTGACAACAGTGGTGAACCCGTTGGGCGTAGACTTTGAGGGGTAAGGTCAGCGGCAGCAGGGATTCAGACAGCAATTGGATCAGGTGCTGGGCCTCCAGCTCTTCCAGTTGTAGGTCTTGCCAAATAGCCTGGTAGAGCTGCAACGCCTGGCGACAGGCCTCCAGGCGGCGGTAGCAGGGCTGTAACAGGGAAGCCCGCAACTCCTGCAGGTAATCGGCCCACAGTTGTCCCACCTCCCCCATCGAGGTGGGACGCAGAAAACTCCAGCCCTGGGCCACCAGCCAACTAATCACCAGGCCGGCCAACAGTTGGTTTCTTTGGCCTAGTAGGAAAGGGGAAAGCTGCTCTCCCCAAGTAGCCAGCCCCAGCCAGATCAGGGCGGCCAAAGCCAAATGGGGCAAGCTAATCATCTCGGCCAAAAGCTGGGTAGACCAGCGCTGGCGCAGTCTCCAGATCATCGCGGCCCCTAGGCTGTAGAGCCCTCCCCCCAGCAGCGGGATCGCCACTAACCACGGCAGCGGCAGCAGTTTATTCTTGCCCAGTACATCCCAACTGAGCAAGTACAAGGCCAAGAGAGCCAAAACCACAACCCATCCCTGCTGGTGCTTGAAACGGCGGGCCAGCAAACGACGGCGGCGACGTAGGTAGGTTTGGAAGGATTCGACAACCATGGACACAATAGGGATGGCGCTAGGGCCCCCTGCCGCTCTACCCACTCCTTTGGAGCCCTATCATCATTCTGCCTCCTTCTCTAGGGGGAGGGTTGCCTAGCCGGGGGCCAACTGTTCCAGGGATCCGGGGCGCGGTTTGTTTCCAGAAAGGCCTTCCTGCTACGATGGAAGGATACTTAACGTTTCTTATCCACAGCCAAGTTTTGGCCCTGCTTTCTCTCCGGCCCTGGGTGAGGCTTGGGGGTCTCTTCTCCCGTTCCGACAGTGCCCGATGATCGTCATTCTTGATTTTGGCTCCCAGTACTCGGAGCTGATTGCCCGCCGTATTCGCGAAACCCACGTCTATTCGGAAATCCTTTCCTATCGCACCACTGCTCAACAACTGCGGCAACTGCGGCCCCAAGGCATTATCCTCTCCGGCGGACCCAACTCGGTCTATGAGCCGGGCGCTCCTACTTGTGATCCTGAGATCTGGAAGTTGGGGATCCCCATCCTGGGCGTGTGCTACGGCATGCAGCTCATGGTGCAACAGTTGGGGGGCAGGGTGGAGCCAGCCCAAAAAGGCGAATATGGCCGTGCTGCCCTCCACGTTTTGGATCCCACCGACCTGCTCACCAACTTGCCGGAAAACAGCATTATGTGGATGAGCCATGGGGATGCGGTTACTGAGTTGCCGCCAGGCTTTCACACCCTGGCTGCCACGGACAATACCCCCTTTGCCGCCATTGCCGATCCCGTTCGCCGTCTGTACGGAGTGCAATTTCACCCAGAAGTGGCCCACTCCGAGGGCGGCGCCTTCTTGATCCGCAATTTTGTCTATCACATCTGTGGCTGCGAGCCCACCTGGACCACGGAAGCCTTTTTAGAGCAAGCAATTCGTGAGGTTCGCGCCCAGGTGGGCAACAAAAGGGTGTTGCTGGCCCTTTCTGGGGGGGTGGACAGCTCCACCCTGGCTTTTTTGCTGCACAAGGCCATCGGCGACCAGCTCACCTGCGTGTTTATCGACCAAGGGTTCATGCGCAAGGGCGAGCCGCAGCGGCTGCTGCGTCTTTTCCAGGAACAATTTCACATCCCCGTTCACTACGTAGATGGCCAGGAGCGCTTCCTCCAACAGTTGAAGGGAGTCACCGACCCGGAAGAAAAACGCAAGCGCATTGGGGCAGAGTTCATTCGCGTCTTTGAGGAAGAATCCCAGCGGCTAGGCCCCTTCGAGTACCTAGCCCAGGGCACCCTCTACCCCGATGTCATCGAGTCGGCCAACACCAACGTGGATCCGGTAACTGGAGAGCGCATCGCTGTCAAGATCAAAAGCCACCACAACGTCGGTGGCCTGCCAGAAAATCTGCGCTTTAAGCTGGTAGAACCTTTGCGCAAGCTCTTCAAAGACGAAGTGCGGCAACTGGCCCGCTCCTTGGGCTTGCCGGAAGAAATTGTTGGCCGCCATCCCTTCCCAGGACCGGGATTGGCCATCCGCATTGTAGGGGAGGTTACCAAGGAGCGCTTGGAGATCCTGCGTGAGGCCGACATGATTGTCCGCCAGGAGATCAACCGCTCTGGCTACTACTCCCAGCTCTGGCAAGCCTTTGCTGTGTTGCTGCCGGAGGTGCGCTCAGTGGGGGTGATGGGGGACAAGCGCACCTATGCTTGCCCAGTGGTCGTGCGATTGGTAACCAGCGAAGATGGCATGACAGCGGACTGGGCCAGGGTGCCCTACGACCTCTTGGCCACCATCTCCAACCGCATTGTCAACGAGGTGCCAGGCGTCAACCGTGTGGTTTACGACATCACCTCCAAGCCGCCGGCCACCATTGAGTGGGAGTAAGAGTCTCCTGCCCTGGGGGTGCGGAGCGGGACAAGCCTTGTCCTTGTAGCGTCAGGGCCGGGATCCAGACACCCCCGTGAAGATAGGGTAGGGTGCTCCCTTCGATAGCTGCCAGCTTTGGGGGAGCAGGAAGCGCTACAGCCTTTTTTCCACAGAAACTTGGGTGTTCAGCAGCACCCGCTCTGGCTCAAGGTAAGTAAATGTTACCAAAACAACTTCGTCGACCGTCCTGATGGCAACTGGGCAGGTGGCTCTTGGCGGTTCCACTCGCTCGTGGCGTACTCCCACAGTGTACTTTCCAATAGGCAGGTCATCAAAGCCGGCATCGGCGTAGATTAACTCGATGGTTTCTTCCGCAATCTGTTTCCCCTCCTGTTCCAAGAAGGCGACAAAAGGGATCCCCTCAATAGAAGCGAGGGCGTTGTTGGCCTGGTTGCGGATCATCACAAAGATGTCGGACATAGGTGGAATGGCCTCTCTCGAGGCCCCCCTTGGGAGGCTGCTCGGGAGCAGGGCCTAACTCTTCCTAGGCTGCCACCCAGCCCTTAGCCCTGGACGGGGGCAGGGACAAGACAGGCTTCCAACTTTTGCCGCAGCTTGACCGTATCGAGGTGCTGGCCGATGAGCACCAACTGGTTTTTGGGCTGGCGAGGCCACTCATCGCTACTGAGGGTGTAGCGTCGACCGCTGAGGTGGAAGATATACCGCTCTGGGCTTTCTTCAAACCACAGGATCCCTTTGGCCCGAAAGACCGCCTCGGGCAACTCATTGAGAAAGTTTTGGAAGGCATCTAGAGAGAAAGGCCGATCACTCTCAAAGGAGAGGGAGTTAAAGCCGTCGGCCTCGATGTGGCTGCGGTGCGAGTGGTCATGCTCGTGGCCGTGTTCGTGGTCGTGCTCAGGCTCAGTGCCGTGAGTCTCCTGCTGGGGCAGGGAGCTGGACTGAAACAGATCCGTATCCAGGATGAGCTCTAGGGGAACAACACTGTTGACCGTGCGCAAGATGCGGGCATCTTCCTTGATCTCGCGGATGCGTTTTTCCAAGCGCTCGACCTCTGCCGGCTCGACCAGGTCGATTTTGTTGAGGAGGATGACGTCTCCATAGGCAATTTGGCTGTAGGCGACGTCGCTGTCAAATAGGTCAGGGGCGAAGTTACTGGCATCCACGAGGGTGATGATCGAGTCCAGTCGTGTTAGATCCCGCAGTTCTGGCCCCAAAAAGGTGAGGGCAACCGGCAAGGGATCCGCCAGCCCTGTGGTCTCCACCACCAGGTAGTCGATTTTGTCGGAGCGCTCCATCAGGCGCAGCACGCTCTCGACAATGTCATCGCGGATGGTGCAGCAGATGCAGCCGTTGTTGAGCTCTACAAGGTCTTCTTCGCTGGAGACAATCAGCTCGCCGTCGATGCCAATCTCGCCAAATTCGTTGACCAGTACCGCTGTGCGCATCCCCTTTTGATTCCTGAGGATGTGGTTTAAGAGGGTGGTTTTCCCACTCCCCAGGAAGCCGGTGATGATGGTGACGGGTAAGCCTCGCTTAGGTACTTCAAGGGTGGTGGTCATAGCGCGCCGGTAAAGTGGATCCCCTCTTTCTATCTTACTCTCCGCGGGGCTGCCAGGAAGCTAAGCGGCTAGGCGATGCGGTAAGCTGGCGCTAAGCTAAGGGAGGGCGGTTGCGGAGGCGGAGGCTATGGCTTTACTGCGCTTTTGGCTGGAGCAGTTGGGGCTAAGTACCTTGGGGTTAGCCCTGCCGCCGCCTCTTGTAAGCTTTGCTCCTGAGAGCAACTTGGCGGAGGGATCGCCGCTGCAACTGTGGCTGGTAACCTTTTTAACCGTTTTTGTGGCGGAAATGGGCGACAAGACTCAGTTGGCAACCTTGCTTCTAAGCGCCCACTCCCAGTCTCCCTGGGCAATTTTCTTGGGCTCGGCCAGTGCCCTGGTTACCGCCAGTTTGCTCAGCGTATTGTTGGGGGGGTGGCTGGGTCAGGTGATCCCGGCAGCCTGGATAGAATGGTTGGCGGGTGTGGGTTTTCTGATGATTGGAGTCTACGTGCTGTGGCGAGAATGGCAGGGTGCTCACCTTCGCCAGGGCTAGCTTCTCTAGACAACCACCCCCAAGTTCGGAGGATCAGCCAAGGAACGTGGTGAACCAAGAAAACAGTAGCCAGGCCTCCTCTTTTTCCCTCAGGCAAATAGCCAGTCGGGCTGCTCTGGTCAGCTTTGGCTCAATCCTGCTGGCCGAAATGGGCGACAAAACCCAATTGGCTACCCTGCTCCTCAGTGCCCGCTCGCAAGACCTAACGGTGATCTTTTGTGGGGCTGCCGCTGCCCTCATTAGCACCAGCTTTATCGGGGTTTGGGCAGGGGCCTGGGTGGCGCGGCTTATCCCCCCGCGTTGGATGAAAACCTTGGCCGGCGTGGGGTTTGTGCTGATTGGCCTAGGCTTGCTGGGAGAATCCCTAGCTGCCGGCAGCTAAGAGGCTGGGAACGGCCCTACCCTAGGAGCGCTCTGCCCTCTGGGTGGCAGCCTGGACGCTGCCCAGGGAGCTAGCCGCGCAAACCTGCTATTGTATTGCAGGGGTGGGCTGGAGCGGACGAGTATGAAATACCGACGGATTCTCCTGAAGCTAAGTGGCGAAGCCCTGATGGGGGAGCGTTCCTATGGGATCGACCCCAAAGTTTTGAACTTCATTGCCAACGAGGTAGCCGCGGTAGTGCAAGCCGGGGTCCAGGTGGCCATCGTGGTGGGAGGGGGCAACATCTGGCGCGGGCGCCAAGAGGCGGCTGCCCAGGGAATGGATCAAGCCTCTGCGGACTACGTGGGCATGTTGGCCACTGTCATCAACGCCCTGGCCTTGCAGGATGCCATCGAGCGGGCCGGGATCCCGACGCGAGTGCAGACGGCCATTGCCATGCAGGAGGTGGCCGAGCCTTACATTCGTCGCCGTGCTATTCGTCACCTGGAAAAAGGGCGAGTGGTGATTTTCGGGGCAGGCTCCGGCAACCCCTTTTTTACCACTGACACCACGGCCGCCTTGCGGGCAGCCGAGATCGAGGCAGAAGTCATTTTCAAAGCTACCAAGGTGGACGGGGTTTACGATGCAGATCCCAAAACTCACCCTCAGGCTCGCCGCTACGATGTCCTTAGCTACCAAGAGGTGTTGACCCGCGATCTGCGGGTGATGGATAGTACGGCCATTGCCCTCTGCAAGGAAAATCAACTCCCTATCGTTGTCTTTGACCTGACCACTCCTGGCAACATTTACCGTGCAGTGCAGGGGGAGCCCATTGGCACCTGGATTGGCCAAAGGGGTTCTGGAAGCAACGGCATCCCTGTTTGCCAGCAGGAGAAGTCATGAGCAAAAGGGGCAAGAGTCCCCCTTCCCAGCGCTTCGCGCCGCTGGTACAGGCAGAGCAGATAGCACGTACGATGGTTTTGCTGCTAACAACCAGAGAACGGGGTACTCTTCCCACCTCTCAGGGCAGGGAGGATGTCAACCCAACGCTCATGCCAGCGCCTAGAGTTTACGCCATTGCAAGATGACAGATTGGCTTCACCGGGATCCCCTCTCTGCTAGGCAAAGCGCTAGGGCACCCCGAGTGGCTGGGCAGCGCCTTTGCCAGAGCTTGATGGTTCTGCTAGGGCTGGCAGCGGGATTGGGCTACTGGCGATGGCAGACCTGGCTCCAGCCAGTAGGGGGTTTAGAGCCAATCCAAGTGACGATTCAGCCGGGCAGCAGTAGCCGCCAGATTGGGAGACAACTCCAGCAGGCGGGAGTGATCCGCTCGGCTCTAGCCTGGGAGCTGTGGAGCCGCACCTTTGGGCGCAACTGGGTGTTTCAGGCAGGCACCTACGCTCTGGATCCCAACCAAGACATGCTGGCAGTGGCTCAGCAACTGCGGCAGGGCCGCATTCTGCAGCGGCGGCTCACCATCCCGGAGGGCTGGCGGATTCAACAAATTGCAGAGGCTTTGGCTGAGCGCAACTGGGTGTCAGCTGAGGTTTTCATTGCTACGGCTCGCGTGATCCCTCCCCTGGATTGGCTGCCTCCCAACCTCAGCTCCCTAGAAGGCTACCTCTTCCCCGACACCTATTTCTTCCCCGCTGAGCAGCTGGAGGGATCCCTGCCGGATCGCCAGAAGGCTGAGCTAGTCATCAACGCGATGCTGCAGCGCTTTGCCACGGTGGCCCTGCCCCTGTTTCGGCAGCACGTCACCCCTCTCTCGTTGCACGAATGGGTCACCCTGGCCAGCATTGTGGAGCGGGAGGCTGTAGTGCCAGAAGAGCGCGCCCTAATTGCAGGCGTCTTTTTGAACCGCCTCAAAGCGGGAATGCCCCTGGCTGCCGACCCAACCGTAGAATATGCCCTCAACATCCGGCAAACGCCGACGCGCCGTCTTACCCTCGCCGAGGTGCGCACCCCCTCCCCCTACAACACCTACCTTAACCCCGGCCTGCCTCCCGGCCCCATTGCCAACCCTGGGCTGGCCAGCCTGAAGGCGGTTTTGGAGCCTGAGGAGACTGACTACCTCTATTTTGTGGCCCGCTACGATGGCACCCACGTTTTCAGCAAAACCCTAGCGGAGCACGAGGCGGCCCAACGGCAAATTCTTAGCCAGCTCTCCCAGCCCCCCTCGCCAACAAGTCCCTAGAAAGATGGTCCGCAAGCCTTGGTTTAAGCTGCTGCAGCCGGATGTGGTTGTGAAGGGCACTGTCCTGCAGTTGCGGGCGGAAGAGCTGCGGGCTTGGCAGGTGAGGGGCATTATCTTTGATGTGGACGACACGCTGGTGCCGATCCGTCAGACTGAGGTGGATCCAGCAGTAGCTGCTTGGCTAGAGCAGTTGCGCCCCCACTTTCAAATTTGGCTGGTGAGCAACAACCTCAACGGCAACCGGATTCGGCAAATTGGCGAGAGCTTAAACCTCCCTTTCATTCACAGGGCGGGCAAACCCTCACGGCGCGCCCTGCGGCGAGCTGTGGCGCAAATGGGCTTGCCGGTGGAGGCGGTAGCCATAGTGGGCGATCGCCTCTGGACGGATATTCTGGCAGGCAACCGGCTGGGCTTGGTGACCGTGCTGGTCAATGCCCTCTGGCCTGGCCCAGGGGAACGGCAGCAAATCCTGCCAAGCTGACCCCTTGGCCCCTGTTTTTTGTAAAGTAACGAGGTGAGCCACCCCTGGCTGGCGGTAAAAAGCAGTGTGAAAGGCAAAGCCGACCATGCGATCCCTTTCTCTCGTCAAATCTGCCCTGCAACGGGTAAAGTCCCACCGCTCCAAGTCCCAGGGACGGCGTTGGCTGAGCAGCCTGCTGGCTGTGCCCTTGCTGGTTGTGGCCTGTCCTGGCTGGGCCTTGACCCTGGTGGCCCGCCCTGATCTGCGCAGCCTCAAACGGGCACAAGTCCTTCGGATAGTGAACTCCAACACCCTGGCTGTGCAAATCGAAGGGGACTTGCAGGTGCGGCTAGTGCAGCTGATTGGGGTTGATCCCTTGCCGGCGGGGATCAACCCCACTTGGACGAAGCTGCGGGGGCAAACCCCTTTGCCAATCGACAACGCCGGCCAATACCTGCAGACAACTTTGCTGGAGCGCGAGGTGTTCTTGGAGTTGGATCCAACCCTGGCTCCTGGGCCGACCCTGCCTGCCTACGTCTGGCGGGCCCATACCCTCATTAACCAGGAGCTGCTGTTTTTGGGGCATGGCCTGCTAGCACAGCAAACGGATGGCCTCAAGTACGGACCTATTCTCAGGGAAGCCGCCAATGCCGCAAAGCAACAAGGTCGCGGCTATTGGGCGCCCTATGGCCCCCGCTAGGAGTTTCTTTGCCAAACAGAGGGCGGTTATTTACCTGCCCTAGCCACTGATTACTCTGGCTTATGGGTCGCACTATAGTGGGATCTCGAGGGGGCTCTTGGCGCCGACAGCCAGGTCCTTAGAGGATCCACGCCGGCATTTGGAGTTCTCTATGGCCGATGGATTGCCGTTTACCCTAGATCAGCTTCTCATTCTCCAGGCCATTGCCCAGGAGGGAAGTTTTCGCCGGGCGGCTGACAGTCTGTTTATCTCCCAGCCGGCGGTTAGCTTGCAAGTGCAAAACCTAGAGCGCCAGCTGGGGGTAATGCTGTTTGACCGGGGCGGGCGTAGGGTGGAGCTGACGGATGCGGGACAAGTGTTGCTGCAGTACAGCGAGCGCATCCTCAAGCTTTGCCGGGAGGCCGTTCAGGCGCTGGCAGAGGTGCGGGAGATGGGAAGGGGGCGCTTGGTGTTGGGGGCTAGCCAAACGGTAGGCACCTATGTGATGCCTTTTTTGATTGCCCAGTACCACCGCTGCTACCCCGGCATAGCTGTGCAACTTTTGGTGCAATCCACTCGGCGAATTGCTCAAAAGCTGGTCGACGGGCGCTTGGATCTGGCCGTGGTTGGGGGGGAAATCCCGTTTGAGTTGCAGCAGCATTTGAAGGTAATCGCGGTGGCGGAAGATGAATACGTGTTGGTTGGTGCCCCCGGCTGCACCCCTGCCGCTGCTGCCCTAACAGAGCTGGTGACGCTGCCTTTTATTACCCTGGATCCCCAGTCCTCCACGCGGCAGACTATCGACCGAGCCCTCAGTCGCCACGGCATTAACCCTACCCAGTTGCAGGTGCGCCTAGAGCTCAGTTCAATTGAGGCCATTAAAAATGCCATCCAGGCAGGCTTAGGGGTGGCCTTTCTGTCAATGGTGGCCGTGGGATCTGACCTGGAGCAGGGGCGGCTGCGCAAGCTAGAGGTGGAAGGGCTGCAGATACGGCGCACCCTTTGGCTAGCCTACAACCCTGAGCGCTACCAGTCGCAAGCAGCCACCCGCTTTCGCGAGGGTTTGCTGGGCTACCAGGACTGGCTAAAAGCGCCTCCGCGCTACCTGCAGTTGCTGGCTTGAGGTGTAGCGTTTTCCAAGCGGCTCAGGGGGATCGAAGCGGATGAAAGAGCAGGAGCTGTTGGAACGACTGCCCTTGGCGCGGCGTTTGGCGGAGTTAAGGGCCTGCATTCAAGAAATACCGCTGCAGAGGGTGAAGTTGGAGGGACTCAAGATTGCGGGAGCAGAGTCCTGCTGGGCTGCCTATCGGGAGTGGGGAGAAGGGGAACCCCCCCTGCTGTTTTTACATGGCTTCATGGCCACCCACGCCAACTGGTGGCCGCTGATGCAGGGACTGGGCGACCAGTACCACTGCCTTGCCCTGGATTTGCTGGGGTTTGGACAGTCCAGCCAACCAGCCCTGCGCTACGATATTGCCACCGAAGTGGAGTTTGTGCGGGGGTTTGTCCAGGCGCTGGGTTTGCCCAAGCCCGTATTGGTGGGTCATTCTTTTGGGGGGTGGGTGGCGGCGGCCTATGCCATCCGCTACCCGCTGCGGGGGTTGGTCTTGCTGGCGCCTGCCGGGATCCGCGACGAGAGCTTTGTCAAACGCTACCGCCACCTACGACTTTTGCTGCGGGAAGGCGCCTGGGTTGATAGGCTGCTGCGGGCTGCTATCCCCTTGGCTCACTGGGGACGCTGGGAAGAGAGGCTGGCTTGGCTGCTGTGGCTGCGGGGATCCCTACGCCAACAGCCGGTGGCCCGCCAATTTCTCCGCCAGCGGCTGCGCCCCCAAGCGGCTCTCGATACGGTCGAGCGTCAGCTGCAGGCCATTCAGGTTCCCACCCTGGTGGTGGCCGCCGAGCGGGACGAGACCATTCCCCTTTGGCACTGCCAGACCTATGCCGCGGGGATCCCTGGCGCCCAGCTCCGGATCCTGCCAGGGGCCAGCCACGCTATTCCTGCTCTCCATGCCGAGCAAGTCCTGCCTTTGCTGCGAGAGTTTCTGGAGGGCCTAAGCAGATCTCAGGAGTAGGCCCCGCCTCCCCTCCGGCTTCCCCCAACGGACAGCTCTAGGCAGGGCACGGTCTGCCCCAGGGGAGATGCCTGTAGACTTAAGGGGTAGGCTGCAGGGAGAGCGGATTGGTGAAGAGACTCATCTGGCTGCAGGGTGTGAGCTATGCTATCTACGGCTTTCTCTACCTGCCGATTTTGCTCATTGCCATCTATTCCTTTAACCGCGCCCGCTTTGGCCTGGTGTGGACGGGCTTTACCTTCGATTGGTACCTGGCTCTCTTTCGCAATGCTGCCATCTGGCAGGCAATGCAAAATACCGTTGTCTTGGCGGGGGTCAGCACCCTAGTGAGCACCCTACTGGGATCCCTGTTGGGCTACGGCCTCTACCGCTATCATTTCCCCGCCAAAACGATGGTGCAAGGGCTGCTGCTGTTGCCGGTAGCCATCCCCGATATTGTGATGGCCGTTGGGCTGCTGCTGTTTTACCAGCTAGTGCGCGCCTACACTGGCTGGTTTGAGCTGGGCCTGGGAACGATGATCGTGGCTCACATTACGTTTCAGATTGCCTTTGTGGCCATTGTGGTGCGCAGCCGCCTCCAGCTTCTGGATCCCGCCTTGGAAGAAGCTGCCTACGACCTCTACGCCAACACCTGGCAAAAGCTGCGCCACGTTACCCTGCCGTTGGCCATGCCAGGGATCCTAGCTGCCGCTTTACTGAGCTTTACCCTTTCGATAGATGACTTTGTTATCTCCTTTTTCACCAGTGGCCCCGAAAGCCAGACCCTGCCCATTCTGATCTACAGCATGGCGCGGCGGGGGGTAACGCCCGAGATCAACGCCCTCTCCACCGTGATCATCCTGGTAACCTTAGTTGCGGTGATAGGATTTCCCCTGCTCAACCGCTCGCGCCAGCAGCGAGGCCGCTAGAGAGGGGCTACAGCACGCGGCCAAGAGCGCTGCCTGGCCCCTGAAAGGCCAGCCAAGAGATAAGGAAGTTGGTTACAAACACTCCCAGCAACGCCGTCACTACTGCATCGGTGGTGGAGCGCCCCACCCCCTTGGCCCCCCCGCTCGTGGAAAGGCCCCAGCTGGAGCCGACGATGGCAATGAGAGCGCCGAACACCATTGCCTTCAAGCAGCAGACAATTAAATCCCAAGCAGTGAGGAGGGTCTGGGCCGAGGTCAGGAAGACGGAAGGAGAAATGTTGTAAACCGAAGCGCAGATGACCATTCCCCCAAGCAGCCCCGTCAGGAGGGAGAGAATGGCGAGCACCGGCAGCATCAGCCCCGCTGCCAACACCCGTGGGATCACCAAGTAGTCCACCGGATCAGTGCGCAACAGGTAAAGGGCGTCGATCTGTTCAGTTACCTTCATCGTGCCCAGCTCAGCAGCAAAGGCAGACCCCACTCGTCCGGCTAGAATTACCGCCGTTACCACTGGCGTCAGCTCGCGGGCAAGGGCAATGGCCAAAACCCCCCCCACTAGAGAAGAGGCCCCAAAGTTGAGGAATTCTCGAGCTACCTGGATGGTGAAAACGCCGCTAATCACCACCGCCGTAATCAAGACAATTAGCAGCGACTCCAACCCCACCGCTGCCAGTTGCTCTAGAGTGTTGCGGCGATGGATACGGCCCTGCAGGAGGTGCAGGGTCACCTGACCAGCCAGAAGAAAACTGCTGCCGAGCCGCTGGAACCAATCCATTCTGCCTGGGAGGGGTAAATGCCTTGCTTCAGCTTAGTCACAGAGCTGCAGCTGGGACTGCAGCTGCCGCACAGCAGGATCTGGCTCACAGATTAGCTCAAAGTTAATCACTCGCCAGCGCTGCGGGGAGCCGCCTGCCCCTTCGGGGAGCTGGGAGCTAAAGCTGACCGGCAAGCCGTAGAGGCGAGGGGGGCCGGGGCGACGCTGGGATCCCTGCTCCAGGTAGGGGGTGAGGAGGGGACGGTAGCGCTCGGCTACAATGACCTGGGTGGCCCGCATTCCCTGCATGCGCAGGCGATCCAGCTCCTCGTGGATCTCAAAGCGAATCCCATCGGCGTGGGTGTGTTGACGATACCAGCGGCCTTCCCAGAGGCGCCAACGCCGCCCTGACTGGAGGTGGATCAGCTCCTCCTGCTCAGGGTCTGCCTCAAAAGCGCCGTGGCGATGGCAGAGGTAGGTATCGGTCAGGGTGAGGGCCGCAATCGTCTGCCGACAGTGGGGGCACTGGATGCTAGGGCCAAAGATGGGATAGGAAAAGGCAACTGTCATGAGAACTTCCCCCCGTGGAGGGTCGGGCACATACGGGGCTGTCCACATTATAGAGGTTGCCCTTTTGCAGATCTGGCCTCGGGGATCCCAATGGCAGAATTGGATGAGATCGCCTAGAATGGTCCTAGGGAAAAAGCCTGCCGAGCTCAGGAGGGGGAGTAGGCATTTCCCAGGAAAGCTCCGTGAGAGAAGCGGGGAGTGGGTTGTGCCCACTTTTTTGCTTTTTCTAGGGAAGATTCTCCCTACCAGCTCCAAGAGGCTGGCCTCTGGCTGTTTACTGAGTTAGCGAAAGTTGGCTATGGTTCATCCTCTGATTCCACAGTTGGAGAGCTTGGCCCGTCCTCTGGCCGCGCGACTGGGGTACCAACTGGTGCAGCTGGTTTTTCAGACAAACCAGTATCCGCCAGTTCTGCGGGTAGATATCCGCCCCTTGAACCCAGAGCAGGAAACCAGCCATGCCGATTGCGAAGTCATGAGCCAAGCCCTGGAAGTGGAGCTGGATCGGGTGGATCTCATCCCTGGGCACTACATCCTGGAGGTCTCCAGCCCGGGTATCAGCAACCTCCTGCTCAGTGACCGCGACTTTACAGTTTTTAAAGGGTTTGCGGTGGAGGTGACAGTAGATCCCCCCTACAAGGGCAAAACCCTCTGGGCAGGGCAGCTGGTGGGTCGGGATGAGGAGAAGGTTGTCCTCTCCCTCAAAGGGCGACGCGTCCAGTTGCCCCGCGCCTTGGTGCAGCGGGTTGTCCTTTCTGAGGCGGAAACCGAGTGAGGTCGTAGAGCTGTCGGCTGGACCCTTGCTTTCCCCCTGCAAATGGCGGAGCAACAGCCAGAGTCAGTTGGATTCTTTCAGGAGGACAGTCTATGGCAATGGTGCCTCTGCCAGGTTTGGCAGAAATGGTGGAGATGATCTCGCGGGAGCGCAACTTGCCCCGCCACGTGGTTACTGAAGCCCTGCGAGAGGCGCTGCTCAAGGGCTACGAACGCTACCGCAAGACCATTCAGCGGGACGTCGTTTTCCCAGAAGACCACTTCCGCAACTTCGAGGTGGAGCTGGATGTGGAAGCAGGGGGCTTCCGCATTTTGGCCACCAAAACTATCGTCGAGCAGGTACGGGACCCGGATCACGAGATCTCGCTGTACGAGGTCCGGCAGGATTACCCAGAAGCCGAAGTTGGCTGGGAAGTCACCAACGACGTCACCCCCCAACAGGCGGAGTTTGGCCGCATGGCAGCTATCCAAACCAAGCAGGTGCTGGCCCAGAGGTTGCGCGACCAGCAGCGCCGCCATATCCAGGAGGAGTTTCGCGACCTGGAAAAAACGGTGTTGCAGGCGCGGGTGCTGCGCACAGAAGGGCAGACGGTGATCATGGCAGTATCTAGCGGTTTTGGGCGGCCCGAGGTGGAAGCCGAGCTACCCAAGAAGGAGCAGCTGGCCAGTGACCGCTACGTCCCTAACGCCGTGATGAAGGTCTATCTCAAAAAGGTCTACGAGGGATCCCGGCGGGGGCCCCAGCTTTTGGTTTCCCGGGCTGATGCTGGCCTAGTGGTCAACCTCTTCGCCAATGAGGTGCCAGAGATTGAAGAGGACATCGTGCGCATCGTGGCAGTGGCCCGAGAGGCCAACCCCCCTTCCCGCAACGTGGGGCCGCGCACCAAGATTGCCGTCGATACCCTAGAGCGAGATGTGGATCCGGTGGGGGCCTGCATTGGCGCAAAGGGATCCCGCATCCAGGCGGTGGTGGCGGAGCTGCGCAACGAGAAAATTGACGTTATCCGCTGGTCGCCGGATCCGGCTACCTACATTGCCAACGCCCTCAGTCCGGCCAAGGTGGTGGAAGTACGCTTGGTGGATCCGGAGATCCAACAGGCCCACGTGCTGGTAACCAGTGACCAGCTTAGCCTAGCCATTGGCAAAGAGGGGCAAAATGTCCGTCTGGCTGCCCGCCTCACTGGCTGGAAAATTGACATCAAAGAAGTGGAGAGCTACCGAGCGGCTCTGGAAGAGGCGCAGGCCCAAGGACTGCCCTATCCCTTCATCACGCCAGCTGCTTTGGAACGCTTCCGACGGCGGGAAAAGCAGGCTGCTCTGGAAGTGGAAGAGGAGTACCCTGAGAAGCTCCCCCTGGCGGACCTGGAAGAGGACGAGAGACTGGAGGACGAGTGGGTTGAGGAAGATGAGGACTTCGACTATGATGCCGAGTTTGACATTGCCCAGCCCAAGGCTTAGAACGGGGGATCTGGGCAGTCGATAAACTAACTTAAGCAGAAGGCTTTCCTGACTTAACCCTTGAACTCCTCCCAACCGATCATCCTGGGTATATCGGGCGCCTCGGGGATGCTCTACGCCGTGCGCGCCCTGCACGTTCTGCTGAGCCTGGATTACCGCGTCGAAGTCGTGGTCTCCAGGGCCGCCTACCAGGTGTGGCAAGGAGAGCAGGGAGTGCCCCTACCAGCGGATCCCCAGCAGCAGGCCCAATTTTGGCGACAGCAGGCTGAAAGCGAGGGCGGCTCCCTGGTCTGTTACCGCTGGCAAGATTTAGGGGCAGCCATTGCCAGCGGCTCCTACCGCACCCAGGGGATGTTGGTGATCCCTTGCAGCATGGGCACGGTGGCCAAGCTAGCTGCCGGCTTGAGTTCGGATCTGCTGGAGCGGGCTGCCGATGTGCAGCTCAAGGAAGGTCGCCGCCTGGTCATCGTGCCGCGGGAAACCCCCTTTAGCCTAATTCACCTGCGCAACCTGACCACCCTGGCAGAGGCGGGGGCACGCATTGTTCCAGCCATTCCGGCCTGGTACCACCAGCCACGCACCATCCTAGATTTGGTGGACTTTGTCGTGGTAAAGGCGTTGGATCAGTTTGGCGTCGACAGCAACCTCATCCAGCGCTGGCAAGGGATGCGTCAGCGCCAGATCCTCAAGTTCCCCTCTGAGGAGTGACCCTTGGCCAATCCTTGATGGTCTTCTTCTTCCCTCCAGAGAGGAGTGGGCTAGCCCCTTTGGATTGAGGGCTCATAGATCCTGGTTTATGATTCAAGAGCAAGTCATTGTACCCTCCTAATCCTCCCATGAAGAGTATCACGCTACACCAGTTGCAAATCTTCGAGGTTGCTGCCCGTCACCTAAGCTTTACCCGCGCTGCCGAGGAGTTATACCTGACCCAGCCCACGATTTCAATGCAGATCAAGCAGCTCAGTAAAGTCGTGGGGCTGCCTCTGTTTGAGCAGGTAGGCAAGCGGCTCTATCTTACAGAAGCCGGCCGGGCTCTGTACCAGACTTGCCAGAAAATCTTTGAGCAGTTGAATGAATTGGAAATGACCCTCGCCGACCTGAAGGGATTAAAACAGGGACGGCTGAGCATTGGGGTTGTCACCACTGCCAAGTACTTTATTCCTCGCCTGCTGGGGGCGTTTTGTCAGCAGTATCCCGGTATCGATGTATCCCTAAAGGTGCTGAACCGGCAGCAAGTTCTGGAGCGGCTAAGTAGCAACATGGACGATCTCTATGTGATGGGGATGCCGCCGGAGGATCTGGATGTGGTAGCCCAGCCTTTTCTGGAAAATCCCTTGGTGGTGATAGCCCCCATTCACCACCCCTTGGTGGGCCAGAAGCGGATCCCTTTGGCCCGCATTGCCCAAGAGCCCTTCTTGGCCCGCGAGCCGGGTTCCGGCACCCGCATGGCGGTGGAGCGGCTCTTTGGCAAGCACAACCTAAGGCTCAACATTCGCATGGAAATAGGCAGCAGCGAAGCCATTCGCCAAGGTGTTATCGGCGGGTTAGGGATTTCGGTTTTGTCCCAGCACGTGTTGGCTCTAGGGGGATGGCAACAGCATTTGGCCATTTTGGATGTGGAGGAGTTTCCCATCCAGGGGTTTTGGTATTTGGTCTATTTGCGCTCCAAGCACCTTTCGTTGGTGGCTAAGACTTTTGCTGATTTCCTGCTGGCTCAGGTTCCTCGAATGGAGATGGATTTTCTGGCAAAAAAACAGCACAGATCCCCTTTAGATCCCAATCCAAATCATCTGCTTTCTGGCAGAGGGGATGAAAAGCATTCACCAGCTCCTGTTGCAATCCCTGGAGGTTCTGAAAATCATGGGTAAAAAAGATCCGTAAAAACGCCAAGTAGGCGCGTGCCCAGTTGTCGTGGGGATCCAACTCGACAATCTGTTCAAAGTGCCGCTGGGCTGCTTGTGGCCGCAACAGGGCCACCTCCAGCAGCGCCAGCTCGTAGTAGCTTTGTATCTCTTGCTCCCTCTGCTCCCCTTCCAGGAGTTGGCGGATCACGACCCGATCCGGATCGGTGAGGAAAGTCTGGTACTGCAACGTCGTCCAGGCGTTGAGGTAAAGGGACAGGGCTTCTAGATCTCCCCGTGCAGCCGCTTGGGCTGCCTGCCGCAGAGGAAAGAGGGGATCTCCTAGACTGACAGGGGATCCTCCTTCCCCGCCGTGGGATCCCTTCCAGGGCTGACTGAAAGACCGGCGCCCTCCCTGGGGGGGTTGCCACTCCAGGTGGAGGATCCCTTCTTTTGCAGCCAGCTCTGGCCAGGCCAAGATTTCCTCCACCTGCCAACTGCCGGGGGTGTGGGGCTGCAGGCGGTTTTGCCCCACCACCCAAGCCCGCTTGGCCAAGACCTGCCCCTGGGGACCTTCTAGGCGCGCCCAGACTAGCGTTTGGGCTAAGTCTTGGGCCGGGCCCTGCCAGCGCAGGCGCCAGGCCGGGATCCCTTCCTCTGGGAAGACCTTGAGCTGCAGCAGCTCCACTTCCTCTACTGGAGCAGGCACCTCTTGCAGCACAACCCTGGGCTGGGTGGGGAAGTAGGTGTACAGCCGGCCCACCGCTTGTAGATCAAAATGCTCTTGCTGCCAGTCCGGACTCTTGTCTAGGAGTTGCCGAATTTGCTCCTTAGCTGGACCGTAGGGGCCGACAATTCCCTCCTCCCCTGCCGCATCCACAAACCCATCCAGAAGCGCCAGCTCCAGCTCCGGCCAGGGAGTCTGGCCAGCCCCCCGGAAGGTAATGGGCCAGCGCTGCAGAGCCGCCAGGTAGCTGAGCGTCTCGGACGAAACCAGCTCAGTGTTGGGAAGAACGCCTAGGGTGGTGGCCAAACCTGGCTGCACCAGGGATCCAATCCACCGCGTCAACTCCTGCTGGGGGTGCTGCCCCTGCCAGCGCATTTGGATCCCCTTCCAGAGAGGGGCCACGCCCGGAGTCAGGGGCTGCCCCAGGTTGAGCAGGGCCAGGGATCCCAAGGCTAGGCTCAGGCCAACCCCCTGGCGCAGTGCCCTTTGCCCCCAGCGCGCCCCCAGCCACCGCCAGACTTTGTCCAGCCCACCCGCTGATAGGATGGCCAGCAGGGGCAACAGCGGCAGCGTAAAGCGCACATCCTTAATGGCTACCAGGGTGTAGAGCAAGTAGCCCGAGCCGTAGAGGCCCCACAGGAGAGCCTCCCGCCGGCTTGGGGATCCCCACAAGCTCAGCAGTGGCAAGGGGCATAACCAAGGGCCCATCTGCAGCGGCAAAAGGCGCAAGTAGGCCGTCCACCAGCAGAGGGATCCCGCTGGGCAGGTGATGTAGTAATGGGCAGTCTCGGCGTAGGCCCAGCCGTTGCTGAAGACAAACAGCCAATTGGCTCCATACCAGGGCCAGCACAAGAGCAGCGTCACCCCCATTCCCAGCGCCAGGTGGGCCAGCCGCACCGGCCAAGGGATCCTCACCCCCAGCGGAACAGCCAGCAGTGGCGGCAGCAAAAACAGCACCCCTGTCCACTTGGTCAGCAGCACCGCCGCCAGCCCCGCCCCCACCCCCACTGCCCCCCAGCAGGACGGTTCCTCCCCGTAGGCCCAGAACGCCCAAAAAGCTAGCGTCACCGCCACCAGCAGCGGTAGCTCCAACATGTACACATGGGCCAGAGCCGCGATCCCTGGGTAAAGGAGGAGCAGCGCTGCCGCCAACCAGCCCACCTCCTGAGAGTGGTAAATCCGCTGGCCCAGCCGCTGGGTTGCCAGGGTCAGGATCCCCAGCAACACCCAATTGAGCAACTGTCCATCGGCACGGCTAAAGGGGTGCAACGCGGCCAACGGGATCCCCAGCCAATAGGCCAGAGGTGGGTAGCGCTGGTTTAAGTGCAAAAACTGCTGCCACCACAGCCCTTCCCAGCGAAACCGCCGCAGGTGATCCCCAAATGCCTGCGCCTGCAACAGATGTTGCGCCTCATCCCAGGCTGGCGGCAGGGGATCCGTCCAGTTCCAAATCACCAGCAGCAGCAGCGCTGCCATCCCCAGGCCGATCCAGCCTTGGAGAAAGGGGATCCCCAACCCCCCTCTTGCTGCCGCTAGCCAACTGGAGGTCGTCTTCATGGCCTTAGCCCTGTTTCCTGGCGCTACACTCAACTGGGGCTGCCCTTAGAGATCCTCGAGGCCGCGATATTCCCCCCCATGACCGTTCCACCCTCTGGCCCCACAGGTGTCTGGATCCTCCCCGACCAACTGCACCCCCAGCAAGCTGCCCTTGCCTCCCTCTCAACCCTACCTCCCCACCGCGTCCCCATCCTTTTCATCGAATCCCACGCTTGGGCCAGCTCCCGCAACCATCACCAGCAGAAGTTGGTGCTGGTGTGGTCAGCCATGCGTCACTTTGCCCAAGAATTGCAACAGCGCGGCCACCCCGTTACCTATGTGGAAGCCGAGGACTCTGCTGAACCCCTGCAGGCCTGGGCCAGGCAACATCAATTACAACAAATCCGCCTCATGCAGCCTGCCGACATTCCCGTCCGAGCGGAGGTGGAAAAGCTGAGATCCGCTCTCCCCTGCCCCCTCCTGGTCTTGGAAAATAACCACTTCCTCTGGACAGCCTCCCAGTTTATCGACTGGGCCTCAGGCCGCAAGCGCCTGCTTCTGGAAGACTTTTACCGCCAAGGGCGCAGACGCTTCCGCATCCTCATGGACGGCTCCCAACCCCTGGGCGGGCGCTGGAACTACGACCGGGAAAACCGGCAGCCTCCTCAGCCTGGCCGGCGCTACCCACCTCCTCTGAGGTTTCCTCCCGACGCCATCACGCAAGCGGTGATGGAGAAAGTGCGGCGACGTTACGGCCACCACTTTGGATCCCTAGAGGGCTTTGGCTGGGCAGTCACCCGTGCCCAAGCCCTGCAGGTGCTCGAAGACTTTGTCCGGCACCGCCTGCCCCATTTCGGTCCCTGGCAAGATGCTATGCAGGCTGGGGAGGACTTCCTCTACCACTCCCTCCTTTCTCCCTACCTCAATCTTGGGCTTCTCACCCCCCAAGAAGTCCTCGCCGCCGCCGAACAGGCCTACCATCGCGGCGGGATCCCTCTTCCTTCCGCTGAAGGCTTCATCCGTCAGATCCTGGGCTGGCGGGAATACCTGCGCGGCTTCTACGAATACCAGCTGCCCCAGGGCTATGCCCAGAAGAACTTCTTTGGCCACCACCGCCCCCTGCCGGACTTTTTTTGGACGGGCGAAACCGACATGGCCTGCCTACGGCACACCCTAGGGCAAATTCGCCGCCACGGCTATGCCCACCACATCCAGCGCCTAATGGTGCTCAGCAATTTTGCCCTCATCAGCGGCATCCAACCCCAGGCAGTGGAAGCGTGGTTTCACGACGTGTTCATCGACAGCTACGACTGGGTGATGCAGCCCAACGTCATTGGCATGGGCCTTTTTGCCGACGGGGGCATGCTTTCCACCAAGCCCTACGCTGCTTCCGCCCAGTACATCCGCAAAATGAGTGACTACTGCCGCCATTGCCGCTACAATCCCAGCGAAAAGGTGGGCGAACGCGCCTGTCCCTTTAATACCTTCTATTGGGATTTCCTCCTGGTGGGATCCCTGGCCTAGGAGCAACTCCCTGGGCCAGCCGTCTGGCTAAAATTGGAGCACCTTCCCTTCCTGTGCTACTTGGTTCAAGGAGCCCACGTCATGAAATGTCCCCGCTGCGGCAAGCAAGAAATTCGCGTCTTAGAGTCCCGTTCGGCAGAAGGTGGCCAAAGCGTGCGGCGGCGGCGGGAATGCATGTCCTGTGGCTATCGCTTCACCACCTATGAGCGCATTGAATTCATGCCCATCATGGTCATTAAACGGGATGGATCCCGGGAGAGCTTTAACCGCAACAAGATCTTGCAGGGGGTGATGCGCGCCTGTCAGAAAACCCCTGTGACCCTCAAGCAGATGGAAGAGTTGGTGAACGAGATTGAAGAGAGACTCCAATTAGAAGATGTGCAGGAGGTAACCACCCTCCGCATTGGCGAGATGGTTTTGGAGCGGCTGCGGCACTTGAGCGAGGTAGCCTACCTGCGCTTCGCCTCGGTGTATCGCCGCTTTCGAGACATCAAAGACTTCGCTAACGAGTTGGAACAGTTAGAGCAGCTGGAGCAACCGCCGCGCCAGGATCTAGAGCGCCTTCTGCAGAACTCCCTCACCTCAGAAGGGCTCCCAAAATAGCGCTAAAAAAATGCTCTCCCCCACCTCCCAATGGCAAAGCTTGGCGCTATGCTTGGGGTAGCAATCTCTGCCTGCACCAAGCCTAGGGCTAAGGCAGGGGGGTAAGCGGTGTTTAGCACTACCCTTAGGAGATCCCTCTAGCAACATCTACGGGTAATCCCTTGCGGTCTCACTTTTACAGCTTTTCACTGTCAACGCTATCTATGCAACACGACGTTTGGGGTTCTAGCCCCTCTGCAACTCACAACGACAACTCCAGTGGTTTGCCAGGCAACAACTGCTTTCCTTCCCCTACCGACCTAGAGGTGGGAAAAGGGACGGTACCCCTCCAGGTATATCAACAAGCGGCTGAAGAGCTGGAGTCTGCCCGTCAGCAGATGAGCCGCCTCTCTCTAGAAAATCAGCACTTGCGCGCCCTGCAGCAGCAGTTGTCTGGAGAAATTGCCGCCCTCGAGCAAGAGTTTCAGGAGCACCTAAACCAGATCCTCAAGCGTCTGCAGCAACTTAAGCTGCAGCTTGCCGACTCAAGCCAACAAGCGGCTACTTCCAAAGGGGGGACTACCGCAGCCCCTTGGCAAAGGGATAACCCAACCTCCTCTCCCTACGACTTTCTCGATCGCCTCAAGCAGCGCCAAGGCCGCAGGGAGACTTCTTCCTTCCCTGGCAACAGCTACTCTCCTACCCCAGGTTTGGCTACACCCCCCTTCAATCTGCTCCGCCGAGCCTACTCCTTTACCTCTCCTCTCTACCGCCCTCAGGAAACTCCAGCAGAGCCTCCTTCACACCAGGCCGGCTACCAGGTTCCCTGTCTGGAGGAGTTGATACAAGAGACGGGAGGCCGAGATATCCACCCCTCCATTGGAGTTTATCAGCGGATACGGGAGCAGCATCATAGCTCCCAGGGATCCCCCTTACTGTGGATGGCAGCAGCTATCCTCCTCGTGGTTGGATCTTTTGGATTGGGATTCGTGGCAGTACAGCCCTTCTTGCGGGGTAGTTCTCCTTCTTTGCAAGCGCCGCGGTGAGTTGGTGGGGGAAAAAGAATCCCCCTGCTGGGGGCTGAGGGTAGGTGGGCTGGCACCGAGCTATTTTTCCAGAGGGTCGCCCCTCAAGTAGGTTCGCCGCTGATGCGTTT
>Ga0197142_1000660_pt1 | contig 31791 bp, 28 predicted proteins | sample GBS60_MetaG_FD_148614 | JGI IMG/M metagenome (GOLD analysis project Ga0197142, IMG submission 148614) | Sediment microbial communities from Great Boiling Springs, Gerlach, Nevada, United States - GBS 60_MetaG | ecosystem: Environmental > Aquatic > Thermal springs > Hot (42-90C) > Sediment...
TGGCGCACCCGCATCACGGAAACCCGGCTGAGCCAACTCCAGCAACAGGTCACCCGTGGGCAGGCCAGTCCTGCCGATTATTACGAATTAGGGAGCATTTATCTGCGCAAAAAACTGTACGTGCAATGTATCAATCAATTGCAAAAAGCGCTGAAACTTTGGGATGAACAGGATGCAGCGGGCTTAGCCAAGGTGTACAACGCTCTGGGCTATGCCTATTTCAGCCAAGAGCAGTATGACCTGGCGATTCGTCAGTATCGGGAAGCCCTGAAACTACAACCGGATTATGTGACGGCGATGAACAATCTCGGCCATGCCTACGAAAAAAAACAACTAACGGCGCAGGCGTTGGCCATGTACGAACAGGTGTTGCAGATTGCGCCCGAAAATCCCACGGCCAAACAGCGCGCCCATGCCCTACGCAAACGTCTGGCTCCGACCGCATAACCCTTGTGCAGAGAGACCTCAACAATTTGAGAGTAAAGATGTTGCAAGAAATTCCAGGGCAACTTTTGGGGTAAACGGGCTATAGTAGGTTATAGGTAGGTTAAGGTTGTCGCCTTAAGATTCATGGCTAGGCCACGCTTCGCTATAGGAAACCAACGTGGGGCTACGCCCAGCGGCCTATGTCATGTCAACCTTTGTATGCTTAGCTATATAAGGTTTTGACCTATTGGGCAGCAGAATTGACACTCCCACCGCCTTGACGCAGTCCCCAAACGGACGCGCAACCCCTACACCGTTCCTTCTTTACTGTTCGCGTCAGCGGGGACGCACCGGTCGGGTTTGTCACCGTCGTAGGTGCAAGGCCGACAGCCCGCTCAAGCGACTGCCTGGGAATGGTACGCCTCATTGATATTTAGGTAAGCAACTCAAGTTGCTGAAAGGCTTTTCCGCCCCGTAGTACAGAGCTACCAAGCCATTCTGCGGTGTGAACAACGCCAAAATTCCGAAAACTCGCTCATTGCCCTCACCTGGCTGTCCCCCTCACTAGGCCTGCTTTGCGCACGCTGCCAGCGAGCCTTCTTATAAAGCAGAAAAGACACCGACGACTGGCCGTGTTTCGTCTCGGTGTCTCTTCTGGTTCGCTCCTCACACACTGAGATTAATATACCAGGGGGCTTACGGGTTTGTCACTAGGTGGATTGATAAGAATTTCTGGGGTAGCAATGCCCAAAACGGGGAAAATGCTCAATTTTGCTAATTCCTCACCGCCAAAGCCCCCCCTGGCACCAGGTCTTCCAGGATTAAACGAATGCCCCGAAACCGCTCAAATACGGGGTTGTGCTGCCATTCTTGGCTGACAAAATACTCAATGAGTTCACCGGAGCGGCGGCTGGCGGGCGTCCCCAACAGGCCGAGATAGTAACCCGCGCTGTGCTGGCTGTCGGGGCGGGCCAATTGGGGGAGTTGGTGCCAGCGTTGGATGGTGCGCCAAAATTGGGTTTGCAGCACATTCCAAAAGTCCGTATAGCGCATGTTGCTAAAGGCTTCGGCCACCAGGTCATGGCGGTCTTGGATGAGGATGGTTTGTCCCCGTAGCCCCGGCGGCAATTCTTCCAGCAGAATGACCGGGCCGTACCCCAGGATAAACACCTGTTCCTGCCAGCGGGTATAGGCCCCGAAAAAGTGCCCCAGAATGTAGGCGGCCAGGGCGGCGATGATCAACCCCTGGCTGTGGGCCACCACCAGCACCGGCACCCCCTGTTGGATGCCCCGTGCCAGTTCGTAGGCCAACCGCAAGGTGGCGCAGGAGGCCCCCGCCGGATAGTCCCCGTAGAGATATTGGAGAACGTCGTGCCAGGTGAGTTGGTTGATAAAGGGGAGTTGGCGCAGGAGTTCACCGTCGAGCAACCCCGTGCCGGTGGTAGCCTGGGGCAGGTATTGGCGTAGGTCGGCATTGGGGGGAATTTCGGGCAGGCTGAGGAGTTGCCGGAGCAGATGGCTGTAACCGGCCAGCCGTTGTTGGGTTTCCCCGTTGCCCTGTTGGTACTGCCACAGTTCCGACCGCCCCAGGATACTTTCGAGGACATCCGTGCGCCAATCCACGCTGGCGTTGTGAATGCCCCGGATACAGGCGGTGGGCGCCATGCGTTGGAGGGCGGCCAAATCCCGCTTCTGTTTGTCCACCCCTGCCGTGACCCCGTTGATATGGAGAATTAGCCGCTGCCGGGCTTGGGGGTTGGCTTCAGGTTCCAGCACTGCGCCATCGGGGGTCATCCGCACACCCTATTGGTTCAACAGCCATGCCACCAGCAACCGCACGCCAAACCCGGTTGCCCCTGGCCCTGCGTAGGTATTGCCCTTTTCGGTCCACACCGGGCCAGCCACATCCAGGTGCGCCCAAGGGGTTTTTTGCACGTACTGACGCAAAAACAACGCCCCGGTAATCGAACCGGCGCTGCGACCGCCCGCGTTTTTCATGTCGGCAATCGGGGATTTCATCGCCTCGAAGTATTTTTCTTCCAGGGGCATCCGCCAGATTTTCTCGCCGGTGGTCGCCGATGCCCGCAACAGGGATTCGGCTAGGGCGTCCTCCGTACTCCACAGCCCGGCAATATCATCCCCTAAAGCGACAATGCAGGCCCCCGTGAGCGTGGCCAAATCCACAATCGCATCCACCTCCAGCTTTTCGGCATAGACCAGCGCATCCGCCAGGGTCAGCCGTCCTTCCGCATCCGTGTTGTTCACTTCAATCGTTTTGCCATTGCTGGCGGTGAGAATGTCGCCAGGGTGCAGGGCGTGGCCGTTGATCATGTTTTCCGTAGCGGCAATAATGCCATGCACCAGCACCGGCGGTTGCAGTTGCCCCAACACCTTAAAACAGCCCAAAACAGCGGCAGCACCGGCCATATCCATCTTCATGGTCTCGATGCCCCCCTGGGTTTTGAGATTCAAGCCGCCGGAATCAAAGGTCACCCCTTTGCCCACCAGCGCCACCCGTTTGGTCGGCGTCCCCGGCGGTGTGTAGGTCAGGTGAATAAATTTAGGCGGCGTATCCGACCCCTGCGCCACGCCCAAGAAAGCCCCCATCCCCAAGCGTTCGCAGTCTTCCCGCTCCAAAATCGTGACCTGGAACCCATAGGTCTGCGCCAGCGATAGGGCCGTTTCTGCCAAGGTGGTGGGTGTAACCATACTGGCCGGGGCAGCCACCAATTCCCGCGCCAAAATCACCCCAGAGACCACCTTTTGGGCCTGCTCGATCCCCGCTTGTCCCCCTGCCATGCCCAAAAAGTCCACCCGCTCCAGCACCGGCGGTTTCTCTTCCGGCTCCGATTTGAAGCGATGGTCCTGGTGCAGGGCCAACAAAACGCCCTCGGTCATGGCAGCGCTCAAGGCCTCTGGGGACAGGTCACCACCAGGAAAATAAATCCCCAAAGTGTGAGCTTTTTGGGTTTTGGCGATTTTGGCCGCGGTGGCTGCCCCTTGGCGATAGGCCTCGAGCGGGGAGGTGGCATTGGCCTTGCCCAACCCCACCAGGGCAAGTCTTTTCACCGGGCTACCGCCGGCCAGACGCGTCACACTGGACGTGCCGGGCTTGCCCTTGAATTCTGTTTCGGCGATCAACTCCTGCACCGCACCCCCCAAGCGGCTATCCAACTCGGCCACATCGCCGGTCACCTCCACCTGGTCTTGCCCAAAACCGATACACAACAAATCCCCTTGCCAATCCTGGGGACGGGTGCTGATGGTTACAAACTCCATAATGTTTCCCTAGCGTAAATGGCGCATAGACCTCTATTGTAGTCCCTGGGCAGACAGGGCAATGGCAGTTGGCACCGGCAGTACGGACAACCGATTGCCAGGGCGCAGCAGCAGAAATTGAGCAGGGTCATAATGGCGGCGTAAATCGTCTAGGGTAAGGGGTGGGGCACAGGTTTGCACATAAGCAACTTCGACCGTCCACCAACGGGGGTTATCCACCGGCGATTTGGGGTCAGGGACGGTGGGGGTCAAATTGGCTGGGGTCAACCACCTGATCTTTAATTTTATTCTTTAATTTTATTAATAAGTTCCATCAGACCGAAAATACCCGGCGGACTGGCGTTGGAATGATAGAAAAATGCCCACTCTCCCAACCGCATCTGTCGTAAAAAATTGCGGGCTTGGTAATTGCATACCCCATCCCAAATCGTGGAACCGTCTCGTTGGAGGTCAGCAAGGCCATCTCAAGGGGTTCCGACTTCATCAACCAATAGGCCATTGGGGTTCTCCAAAGAAAAAAGGAAAGAATAGTCAGGTTACAGAAAGCCGAGCGCAGGTAGCGACTAAAGAAATCTCTCCCTCACAGCAAATGCTGGGGAGGTAATTGCCAGAAGTGCTACTTTGATTGAAATCAGTAATATGCTCAAGCACCAAGGTACAGCCTATTTATAAATTAAAGGATGCAAAAAGCCTTGATTATTCTAAAGCCTCAGTATGACTGACCTATGGCAAGTGGAATTTCAACCGTACCCTATAAACGCTTAAAAGGCTGTATCACGCTAACAACTTGAGTGGGTAAGGTATCCCTAGCACAAATGCTTAGCCTGCTACCACGGCTGAGGGAAACGGGATTTAACAATTCCTTCGGAGCTATTAAGCGATTTAGTTGAAAATTTCTGGGATTTCCCTAAGGATCGTTAGACTGGATTTGATCCCCCCAGGTGTCCCGGAAAGATGATCCCCGATCTGCTCAATTGCCTGCCCATTGGGGTGATTTTAACCCAGGGGGATGGGCAAATTCTGCACTGCAATCAGGTCATGGCGGACTGGTTTTCCCTTGATCCCCAGCGGTTACAGGGCAATGGGATTGCCGAATTTTGGCCGGAATTGGCCACCTATTTGCGGTGGCAGGAGGCGGGGGGACGGGTGCGGCTTTCGACCCCCAGAAGTTGGTTGATGATGCGGGTGCTGGTGCGCAAGTTATCCCTAGGGGATCAGGAGTGGTTGGTGTGGAGTTTTGTGCCGGAGCATAGCCGGGATTTAGAGCAGTCCCAGCAGGAATTTATTGATACCCTCAGCCACGAATTACGCACGCCGCTAACGAGTATCAAGGGGTTTGTGGATACCCTGTTGCAGTCCCAGGCGCATTTTAGCCACGACCAGATTCGCCATTTTCTACAGATTGTCCAGACCCAGGTGGCGCACCTAGCGGAGTTGGTAGAAGCGGTGCTCACCCTGTCCCGCTGGCCGGTGACCCCAGGTCATTTTCGCCCCGTGCGGGTGGCAGATTTGGTGCCGGAAGTGATGCAGGAGTTGAGCCTCAAGCACGCGCCGGAGCGGGTCGTATGGCACATCCAGGAATTGCCGCCCGTGTGGAGCGACCCAGCCCTGTTGGTGCGCATCCTGGTTCAGGTGTTGGACTACGCACTGCGCCATACCCCAGGGGAAACGCAGGTGCAGGTGCGCAGTTGGTCAGGCGGCACAGGTCTGCAAATTGGCGTGCCGGAGCTGGATTTGGGAGAATTGTGGTATCCATTAGGACCCACACGCCCCGGTATCCACTTGTACGTCACCCAAATGCTCATGGAACGGCTCCAGGGCCGGTTGCTGTTGGGCCAGGGGCTGACCTTAGAACTGCCCAAAGTGGCCCGCATGGCTCCTACCAACGCCAACTAACATCGCTAACCCCACCAGTGCATGGCTTTTTGCACCCAGACATTTTGCCATGTATGCACCAAAGGCCAGCGGTCTAAGCCCATCCCCAGATACAAGAGCAACAAATACACAATCGAATACTTAAACACCGAACGGGCCAAATCCACCGCTTGCGGTTGGTTAAACAACTGCAAAACCTTATACACAAATATCCCACCCAAAATCAGGGCAATCAACGCATACAATCCCCCCACCACCCCACAGGGATAAACCAACAACAAACTGGTGGGCACCAGCAGGAATGTATAGAATAAAATTTGCTGTGTCGTTTGCTCTGAACCCGCCACCACCGGCAACATCGGCACTCCCACCTGAGCATAATCCTCGCGAATCAGCAAGGCCAATGCCCAAAAATGGGGCGGCGTCCAAATAAAAATAATGGCAAACAAAATCCACGCACAGGGAGACAGGTTACCCGTGACCGCTGCCCAGCCCACCAACGGCGGAATTGCCCCTGCGGCCCCACCGATCACGATATTTTGCGGACTAGAGCGCTTCAACCAATGGGTATAAACCAGCACATACACCAAAATCCCCGCCCACTCCAACAGGGCACTCAGGAAATTCACCCGCCAGCTTTGGATGACCAACGCCCCTACCGCCAACACCACCGCAAACACCAACGCCTGCCCTGGCGTAATTCGCCCCGCCGGAATGGGTCGTCCCTGGGTGCGCACCATCACCCGGTCGATATCCCGGTCGTAGAGACAGTTGATGGTATTGGCCGCCCCCGCCGCCATGGTACCCGTCGCCAAGGTTGTAAGTACAACATTCACATCCGGTTCTCCCTGAGCCGCCAGCCACATGGCCCCCGCGGTCGTGACCAACAACAGGACAATGATCCGCGGCTTCATCAGTTGCACGTAGTCCAAAACCCTGGCCCAAAGTGGAACCGTTGTCCAGCGGGATGTTTCCATCACCCCAACACTCCTGCAATAGACTCTGGTCTTGCTGCCCGCTTTGTCCGCTGCAACCACGTGGTCAGGGCCACCAAACTCCCCAACAGCAATGCGCCCACCGCCTGATGCATCACGGTCAAGGGTTCCACCTGCAACCGCAGTTGGTAGGTCGCCACCCCCACCCCCAGCTGCAGCGCCAGGAGCACGAGCACCCCCTGACCCCAACGCCCCAGCCAAGGAGCCACCCGCCCTTGGCGCCAGGCCACCACCCCCACCGCCAGACTCGCCAGCGTCGCCGGGATCACCCCCAGCAAATGCCAGTGGAGCACCTGACATAACTCCCGCCCCAGGAAACACTGATGCGCCGCCCAGCGGGAAGCCACCAGCCCCCCCAACAAACTTTGTCCATACACTGTCAAAGCGGCCACCAGCGCCAAGCCCGGCAAAAACCGAGGCAACGGTTGCGTCAGCGCGGGCGCCTCCTGCAACAGCATCACCAACGTCAACAACAGGCTAAAAAACGCCAACCCCGTCCCCAAATGCGCCGTGACAATATCAAACCGCAACCATTGGGTCACCGTCAGTCCCCCCAAAATCCCTTGCCACAGCACCAAACCCAAGGCTGCCGTCACCCCCCAAGGCAACCAGCGGGGCAAATGCACCCGCCACCACCAAGCCACCCCCGTCAGGGTCAGCACGCCCAGGCCCACCATTGCCGCCACCAAGCGGTGAAACCACTCCAAAAACACCTGCACATCCATTTCCTTCACAGGCACCACCTGACCAAAACACAGCGGCCAATCCGGGCAGGCCAACCCTGCCTCCATCACCCGGGTCGCACTCCCTAGGGCCATCAAGCCCCACGTGGCGCCTACCAAAAACCACAACCAGCGGCGCACCAACCGCAGGGGAACCCATCCCCCGGCTCCCCCAGCGCGAGAAATTTGCACATCGATCATGGGTACTCACGGGTAAATCCTTCTCTGTTATAAAGGCTCAGGCCCCTAATGTTGCCGATGTTTAAGAATTTCTTCGGAAGTTAACAATCGGAAGTTAACAAATTGTTGCCAAAAACCCCAGCCTTCCGGCTTTGCCACAGCGCAGCCCAAGGCGCACCCTTTGCCGATTTCTAGGAAATCACCTCAAAAACAGACCTGGGATGACCGGCAGGTGGGATATGGGCGACTAAACGCAAAAAGAAGCATTCAGTTAACTATTAATAAAAAATAAATTCCTCAACGAACGGGTCAATTACAGGATTAGAAATTGGCATGGATGGGATGGGTCGGCTGGGGATCGAACCCAGGGCCAATCGGTTAAAAGCCGAGTGCTCTACCGCTGAGCTACCGACCCACCATCCCAGGTCTCCAGTCTAGCACAGTTAACGACGGGTTGCCCCTGGGTGCGGTGATGTAGTTTGTGCTATTTGGGGAGCTGATAACCGTGTCAATTGGCCATAACAACAAGTAGTTGCCTTATCGTTTTTGCTAATTATTTCTCATTACAGCCCGCTAAAAGATAAAACCAGCCTATTGCCCAAGCCGAAACAATCATTGAAACTCAAGCAATGTCAATTGCATCCCACAACCCCGCGATTTTCAGCATCACAAACAAAGGGCATTGCCACATCCAGACAGGGTGATCAAAACGATAAATATGGGAAACTCTAACGACGCCGGAGATGCCATTGGTTATCCATCCAAATTTCCTATCTCGCAGCAGCCACAGCTTTTCCAATTCCAAAATAGCGTTTGTGGGGAAATGCCCGTGGAAGGGATGCCGTAAAAAATATTAAGGTATTAATATTAATTTCCTGCGCCGCTGATGGCCTGTAGCCGCCCCCCCGCCAACTGCCATACCTGATCCGCGATGCCAGACAATTCCCGCGTGTCATGGCTGACAACCAGCAAGGACCAGGTATTTTTCAATTCCTGCAACAACTGCGTCACCTGTTGGCGCATGGACCAATCCAAACCCGCCAGCGGTTCATCCAACAACAGCAAATAGGGTTGACGGATCAACTGCACCGCCAAAGCCAACCGCCGCTGCTGGCCACCGCTGAGTTCATGGGGGGACTGATGCAGCGGCAGCATCCCCAAATGCACCGTGCCAAGCACCTGTTGCACCTGTTCCAGGGTGAGTTCGGGATGGCCGAGTCGCAATTCCTCCCACAGGGTGAAGCCGCAAAAATGCCGTTCGGGAAATTGAAAGACCAACCCCGCCAATTCTTGCAAATCAGCAGGCTGCAAGGGTTGTTCTTGCCAAAGAATCTGCCCTTGGGTCGGTGTCGCCAAACCCGCAATCAATTCCAGCAACGTGGTTTTTCCTGCGCCGCTGACCCCGATGACCAACGTCAAGGACTGGGGCGGCAACACCAAATTGACCTGCTGGAGAATGGGGCGGGACACCGCCGGTGGGTGATAGGTCACGTTCACCAGCGATAACATCACCAGGAGCTACCCCGCCGCTGCCCCCCCTCCCCGACTAATAGGCATCCTGCAACTCGTAAAAGTCCGGCGTGATGTAGTCCTTGCGCATCGGCCAACCCACCCAGTCCTCCGGCATGAGAATCCGTTTGAGATGGGGATGGCCCACGTACTCAATGCCGTACAAGTCGTAGGTTTCCCGCTCCTGCCAGTCCGCCGTGCGCCAAATCCAGTACACCGACGGCACTTTCGGGTCGTGGCGCGGCAAAAAGACCTTGACACACACCTCCTCCGGGCGGTCGGCATTGTCCGCCAGCTTGACCAGGTAATAAAAGCTCACCAATTCCTGCCCCGGCCCGACATCGTAGCCGCCCTGACAGCGGAGGTAATTGAACCCATAGCCGTACAAAGCCGTCGCAATCGGCAAAAGCACCTCCCGTTCCACCTGGAGAATCTCCACCCCCTGGTGGTCCCGCCCCAAAAACCGGTGGGCAAACCCCTGGCTGGTTAACCACTGGGAAACCGGACCCGGCTCCACCGGCGCTAACGCTTGCCCGGTCGCTTCAGCCACGGCTGACCTCCTCGGTTTGGGGCGCCAAAGCACCAACCGGTACCCCCATCGCCTGCGCCAATTCCTTGGGCGGCGCTTGCCGGGTCGGACTTTGCAGATATTCCCCCGTCAAAATTGGCGGCACCACCTTTAACTCATGTTTCACGGTGAAATAGCGGTGCGTTTGCTCGTAGAGACGGCGTTCCCGCGCATCCTCTTGGGCAATTTTCTTGCGCAATTTGATAATCGCATCAATGATGGCCTCCGGTTTGGGTGGACAGCCCGGCAGATACACATCCACCGGAATCAGCTTATCCACCCCCCGTACCACCGTGTAGGAGTCCGTGCTGAACATCCCGCCGGTAATCGTACAAGCCCCCATCGCAATCACATACTTGGGGTCGGGCATTTGTTCATACAAACGCACCAACGCCGGCGCCATCTTCATCGTGATCGTCCCGGCAGTGATGATCAAATCCGCCTGCCGCGGACTCGAACGGGGGATCAGGCCAAACCGGTCAAAATCAAACCGGGAACCAATCAAGGCCGCAAACTCAATAAAACAGCAACTGGTTCCGTACAACAACGGCCACAAACTCGACAATCGCGCCCAATCGTACAGGTCATTCAAAGTGGTCAAAATTACGTTGTTCGCCAGGTCTTGGGTCACCTGGGGACGCTCAATCGGATTCGCAATTTTGGCTTCACCAAAGGTGGGAGTCATGACCATTCCAAAGCTCCTTTGCGCCACGCATAAACCAGGGCAATTACCAGGATAGCAATAAAAATTAAAGCTTCCACAAACGCCAGCAAGCCCAACTGGTGAAACGCCACCGCCCAGGGATACAAAAACACGGTTTCCACATCAAACACCACAAACACCAGGGCAAACATGTAGTAACGGATGTTGAACTGCACCCAGGCTTCCCCGCGCGGTTCCATCCCCGATTCATAGCTGGTGCGCCGTTCGGGACCCGTGCCCTTGGGACGCAAGCGCGCCGACAGACTCAAGGCGGCAATCGGCACCAGACTACAGACCAACAAAAACACTAGCAAATAATCGTAGCCTTGCAGTTCAAACACCGCCCTTATCCCCGCACGTTACTTAAATCGTTCTTATATGATAATACAGCTCCGGCAACGGCGCAGAAAAATCTGGAACATGCCCACCCAAGGGATTTTGGGGTCAGTCAGTGATCGGGTCCACTGCGAAAGACAGGTTATGATAAAGGTGACCGGGCGCGCTACCCCACCATTTCCCATGAGCTATTGTCTCAACCCCGACTGTCCCGCCCCCGAAAATGCGGCTACGGAAGTGACCTGTCGTGCCTGTGGCAGTCCACTTGTACTCAAGGGGCGCTATCGGGCCATTAAACCCATCGGCCAGGGGAATTTTGGCCGCACCTTTCAGGCGGTGGATGAAAGCATTCCCTCTCGTCCCGCCTGTGTGATCAAAATGTTTCAGCCCCAGGTGATCCAGTCTCCTGAGGCCATGCAGAAGGCCATGACCCTGTTTGAGCAGGAGGCGGTGCAACTGGAACGGCTGGGCAACCATCCCCAGATTCCCGATTTGCTGGCCTACTTCATCTTGGATGGCCGCTCCTATCTAGTGCAAAAATTCATTGACGGTCAGGATTTGGCCGAAGAACTGTTGCGCCAAGGCCCGTTTGACGAAACCAAAATCCGACAATTGCTGGCCGATTTACTGCCCGTTTTAGATTACATCCACCAGCAAAATGTCATTCACCGGGACGTAAAACCCAAAAATATCATTCGGCAAAAATCCGACCAGAAATTATTCCTGGTGGACTTTGGGGCGGTGAAATTTGTGCGGGAATCGGGGCTATTCAAAACGGGTACGGCCATCGGCAGCAGTGGCTTTGCCGCCCCGGAGCAGATGATGGGCAAGGCGGTATTTGCCAGCGATTTGTACAGTTTGGGGGCCACCTGCATTTATTTGCTGACCGGCATTTCCCCCAGCAAATTATTTAACATCCGGGAGAATGTTTGGCTTTGGCGCCAAGCCCTCAAACAACCCCTGAGCGAAGACTTGATGCAGTTTTTGGATAAATTGTTGCAACGGTTACCGGGGCAACGGTTTGCCTCGGCGGCGCAGGCGTTGGAGGCCTTGCAAGCCCTGGAGCAACCCGCCCGAGCGGTGCGTGCCTTGGGGGGGTTGGGGATACCGGGGGCGGGTTTGGTTGGCCCTGTGAATCCTCTGCCGGGGTTGGGGCGGCTGGGTGCTTTGGGTAGCCCAACGGGTGGCACGAATCCCCCCACGCCGCCGCTGCGAACTACGGGGGGGACGACGCCGCCTACTACCAGTCGGCTCAACCCCACTACAGGGCGTCTGCCGCAAACTTCCCCTTCGCGCCTGGGGACGCGCACACCCCCGCCCCAGGTGACTACGGTCCAAAAAGACCCCATTTGGCCTTGTGTCCATACCTTGGCGGGGGGTCATAGCCATTGGGTGAAAGCGGTGTGTTTTAGTCCCGATAGCCGTTATCTTTTTAGCTGTGGCCGCGACGGGGTGGTGCTGTGTTGGGGGCTGAGTTCCCTGAGTTATCCCCGGCAGTTGAGTTGGGGGAGCAACAATCCCCGGGGGTTGCACGCCCTGGCGCTGAGTCCCGATGGGCGGTTTTTGGCGGCGGCGGGGGAAGAACGGGTGATCAAAATTTGGCAACTTCCGGGCGACAAACCGGTGCGTACCCTGGGCAATTTGTTCAATAGACACGGGGGTGCGGTTGATGCGTTGGCGATGCGTCCCGATGGGTTGGTGTTGGCCAGCGCCAGTGAGGACAAGACGATTAAACTCTGGCAGGTGGACAATGGGGCTTTGCTAACGACCTTGACGGGTCATGCCAGTTATGTCCGCGGTGTGACCTTTACCCCGGATGGGCGGTTGTTGGTCAGCAGCAGTTGGGATAATTCGATCAAGGTTTGGCTGACAGATGGGGGCGACCCCTTGCGGAACATTCTTGGCCCGACCAGTTTTAGCGGCAGTGGTTTTAATGCCGTGGTGGTCAGTCCCAATGGTCGGGTCATTGTGGCAGGGAGCGAGGACACCAATGCCCATGTGTGGCATCTCCACAACGGCGACCCGATTACCACGCTCACGGGGCACAAGGAGGGGGTACGGGCGGTGGCCTATAGTCCTGATGGCCGTTACCTGGTCACAGGGGGCTGGGAAGGGAGCATTCGCGTGTGGGATGGCCAGTCCTATGCCTTGCTCATGACCTTGCCAGGGCATGAAAAAGGGATTACGTCGCTGGCGTTTAGCCCTGACATGCAATGGCTCGCCAGTGGTAGCCGGGACAATACCATCAAGCTCTGGCAAGTGGTGCAGTAACCGCAAAACCGGCGGCTGATAGGGGGGCACCGAGACCGGATAGCTTGGTAGCCCCGTACTGCCGGGCGGAAAAGCCCGTAAGCGACTCCAGGCGTACCATTCCCAGGCGGTCGCTTGAGCGGGCCGTAGGTTTTGCCTCAAGGAACGGTCGAGGGGCGTCTTGACAAGTCCGTTGGTGGACTGCGTAAGCATCCCCCGACTTTAGACGGTGGAAGTGTCACGCTTATCGTATTCAATGCGGCCATAATCCAGTTTGATGAGATGGTCAGCAATGTGAAAATAGTGGTCATCGTGGCTAATCACTAAAATCGTTTTCCCTTGCGCTCGTAATTTGGGGAGAAATTCGGTGTAAAAAAATTCTTTGAACCGGGGGTCTTGGTCGGCAGCCCATTCGTCAAAAACATAGATGGGACGGTCTTCTAAATAGGCAATCAGCAAAGCCAGGCGTTTGCGTTGTCCCTGAGACAGAGCTGTGGTGGAAAACTGTCCATTTTTGATCGTCACTTTGTGCTCTAACTGGAGTTGTTTGAGGTATTGAGAAACTAATTCCCGATCCGCTCCTAAACCCAATAAACTCTCGAACAGATAAAAATCAGAAAAAACAACGGCGAAATGTTGGCGATACCAATGGCGATTTTGGGCATCAATCAGGGTGTCATCCAAATAAATGGCTCCCGATTGGGGGGTATATAGCCCCGTAATTAATTTTGCCAAGGTAGATTTCCCGCTGCCATTGCCGCCAACGATCATGACAATTTCGCCGGGGACAATGGTTAAACTCACAGGGCCAAAACGAAAGGGATGGTCGTCTTGGGTGGAGGGATACTGATGCACCACTTCCCGCAGTTCCAGCTTGTGCCATTGGGTGCGAATAGGTTCTGCCAAGGTTTCCAGTTCACTAGAACCGGCAAGGGATAGCCCCAAGGAGGTGATTTTTTCTAAGGCAACACCGGCACGGCTGAGGGTGGGTAGGTTGTTCACCAAATGATCCATTGGCAGCATTAAATAGGTGAAAACCAAGACATAGCCGGAGAGGGTTTGGGGATTAAGGGTGATTAATTTGGGCAAGCTAAATAAAACAAAACCGATGGCGAAAAAGAAAATGAGTTTCCCAAAACTGGATGTGTTGGCAAAATAAGTTAATCCGATGACACTATGGCGGCGAAACTCCTGGGCATGAACCATGAGATATTCTTGTAAAAATACCCGTTGCTTTTGTTCGTGCAATTTAAGTTCTTTGACCCCTTGGATTAGCCCTTGGAAATCCTGGAACAGATGATCTTGTTTTTCGCGGGCGCGGGCGAGGGATTGGCTGCCCAAATGGGTGAAAAATTGACAACTGCCAATGGCAACGGCGGTTAATCCCACCACCATGAATAAAACTTGCCAAGATAGCCAACTGATGTAAATCAGACTACCTAGGACAATGGCAGCGTCAATACACAAAAACGGCATGGCAAAAACCGCCTGCGCAACGGCTTGCACATCTTCCGTGAGAGTGGCCAAAAGACGAGGCGTACCCAGTTGCTCCAAATGGGCAAGTTCGGCGCGGAGAATTTGGCGGCTCAAATGAATGCGCAGGTCAAAAACCGCCCGCTGGGACAGACGAATCAACATCACCTGGGAAATAATGCTGGTGGCAAGGGCAATGGTGGCTAAACCGATAAAAGCAAGAATAACCGGCGGGGTGGCTCCTTCGACAAGCGCACGGCTAATCAAAGCCAACAAACCGGCACTGCTGCCGCCACTGAGAAACCCGGTGATGATTGCCAACGCCACCTGCCACCCGGAGGTTTGGAGCAAAAAAAATAGGAGTCTCACTGGCGCATCCTGTCGCCTATCCCTGGCAGAACTGGCTGGGGGAACCCATAATAAAAAGATGATTAAGAACGCCGCCGGCTTTTCCATTATCCCATAAGCTCCGGCGTATGTTGGCCCCTGGTCTGTTTCATGTCATCCGCCTGTTGCGCTGGGATAAGCCGACGGGACGCCTGATTTTGTTGGTGCCTGCCCTGTGGTCGCTGGTGCTGGCCAGTGGGGGGCGTCCGCCCTGGGATTTGCTGGTGGTGGTGGTGTTGGGGGCGGTGGCGACGAGTGCCGCCGGGTGTGTGGTCAATGACCTGTGGGATCACCGTTTGGATGCCCAGGTACAACGGACGGCCCAACGACCTTTGGCCCAGGGACACATTCCCCTCTGGCTGGCGGGGATGGTGGCGCTGGTGGCCTTTGCCTGTGCCTACGGGTTGGCACGGTATCTGAATCCTCTGGGGTTTGCCCTGGCGGTGCTGGCGGTGCCGGTGATCGTGCTTTATCCTTCAGCGAAACGTTGGTGTCCGGTGCCTCAGGCGGTCTTGGCGACGGCGTGGGGGTTTGCAGTGCTTATCCCTTGGGCGGCGGTGACGGGTACGGTGACGGGGGTGACCTGGTGGTTGTGGGGGGCAGTGTGGTGCTGGACGCTGGGGTTCGATACGATTTATGCGCTGCCGGACCGGGAGGATGACGCGCGTTTGGGGATTCATTCCAGCGCCCGGTTTTTTGGTCGGCACACCCCCTTGGCGGTGGGCATTTTATTGGCTGTAACGTTGCTTTTGTTAACGGGTGTGGGCCTGGCGATGGGCTTGGGTGGTTTTTATTACCTCATGCTGGCGGTGACGGCGGCGGTCTGGGCAAAACAGGTGTGGCAGTTGCGGCACAGGCAACCCCTGGCGGTCTATGGCCGGATGTTTCGCGAGCAGGTGGTCACCGGGTTTTTGCTGTTGTTGGGCATGGTCATTTCCCTCATTGGCTAAGCGTCCCCCGGCGACGGATAATCAGAGGTGGCAGGTGGCGGCAGTGCGATGGATGCGGGAGCCTGGTTGGGGCCTCTGATGTTTCTGGGGGCGTTGATTTTCCTGGCAACGGGGTACCCGGTGGCGTTTGCCCTGGGGGGGGTAGCCATGCTGTTTGCCCTGGTGGGGGTGGCCTTGGGAGTGTTTGACCCCTTGTTTCTCACCGCCTTGCCGTACCGGATTTTCGGCATTATGTCCAACTACACCCTGCTGGCGATTCCCTATTTCATCCTGTTGGGTTCGCTGCTGGAGCAGTCGGGGGTCGCCGAACGCCTGCTGACGGTGATGGGGGGCTGGTTTGGTCGTCTGCGGGGGGGGCTAGGGGTGGCGGTGATTGTGGTGGGGGCCTTGCTGGCGGCCACAACGGGGGTGGTGGCGGCAACGGTGGTGGCAATGGGGCTGATTTCCCTGCCGGTGATGTTGCGCTACGGCTATCAAACGGAATTGGCGACCGGGGTGATTGCCGCTTCGGGGACGCTGGGGCAGATCATCCCGCCCAGTGTGGTGCTGGTGGTCCTGGGTGACCAGTTGGGGGTGTCGGTGGGGGATTTGTTTGTGGGTTCGCTCCTGCCGGGGTTGACCCTGACATTTATGTATATCGTTTATACATTGGTTCTGGCGTATTTCCGTCCCCATCTGGCTCCTGCTTTGGTGGATTTACCCAAAGAACCGTTAACCAATCTGCTCCGAGCGGTGGTTCCCCCCTTGGGATTGGTGTTGTTGGTGTTGGGGAGTATTTTTTTTGGCATTGCCACGCCGACGGAAGCCGGGGCGGTGGGCTGTTTGGGGGCGTTGCTGTTGGCGGCTTGGGAGGGCAAATTGTCTTGGGCGATGGGGTGGCGGGCCTGTGAAGCGACGGTGCGAACGACCAGTTTGGTGATGATGATTTTGATTGGTTCAACGGCGTTTAGTTTGGTGTTTCGGGGATTGCATGGGGATCAGTTTGTGTATGAATTGCTGTTGAATTTGCCGGGGGGACGGGCAGGTTTTCTGTTCTTTAGTATGGGGTTGGTGTTTCTGTTGGGATTTTTTATTGATTTTTTTGAAATTGCTTTTATTGTTGTGCCTTTGCTCATCCCGGCGGCACAACAATTGGGGACGGATTTGGTCTGGTTTGGGGTGTTGTTGGGGGCGAATTTACAAACTTCTTTCTTAACGCCACCGTTTGGGTTTGCCCTGTTTTATCTCAAAAGTGTGGCGCCCCCCACCGTGACCACCGGGCAGATTTATCGGGGCGTGATTCCCTTTATCGGGTTGCAATTGGTTTTGATGGTATTGATTATTCGTTTTCCACAGTTGGTGACGGTTTTGCTCAAGTGAACTGTAAATACTTCATCGCCGTTTGCACATCCTTATCCCCCCGTCCAGAACAGTTAACCACAATCCGCGTGCCGGGGGCACATTGGGGCGCCAGGGTTTCCAGGTAAGCCAAGGCATGGGCGGTTTCCAAAGCGGGAATGATGCCCTCTAAGCGGCTCACCCGTTGGAAAGCGGCGAGGGCTTCCGCATCCGTGACGCTGACGTAGGTGGCCCGCCCGGTTTCCATGAGATAGCTGTGTTCGGGTCCCACCCCTGGATAGTCCAACCCGGCACTGATGGAATGGGGTTCCACCACCTGCCCTTGGTCGTCTTGCAACAGATAACTCATCGCCCCGTGCAGGACCCCCACCCGCCCCTGGGTCAAGGTAGCGGCGTGTCTGCCCGTGTGAATGCCCTCGCCGGCGGCCTCTACCCCAATCAGGCGCACCGTCGGCTCCGAGATAAATTCGTAAAACAAGCCCATCGCATTCGACCCACCCCCCACGCACGCCAGGAGAATGTCCGGCAGACCTTGCCACAATTCCGCACATTGCTGCCGGGTTTCTCTGCCAATCACACTCTGAAAATCCCGCACCAGCATGGGGTAGGGATGGGGTCCTGCCACCGAACCCAGGATGTAATGGGTACTTTCCACATTCGTCACCCAATCCCGAATCGCCTCTGAGGTGGCATCCTTGAGCGTGCCCGTCCCGCTGCTCACCGGCTGTACCGTCGCCCCCAGCAACCGCATCCGAAACACATTCAGGGCTTGGCGCTCCATATCCTGCACGCCCATATAAATCACGCATTCCAGGCCAAAGCGGGCACACACCGTCGCCGTTGCCACCCCGTGCTGTCCTGCCCCGGTTTCGGCAATAATGCGCCGTTTGCCCATCCGTCGCGCCAGAAGCACCTGCCCCAGCGCATTGTTAATCTTGTGCGCGCCGGTGTGGTTCAAATCCTCCCGCTTCAGATAGATAAGCACATGGCCGTAATGGGCGCTCAAACGTTCGGCAAAATATAAGGGGGTGGGCCGCCCCACATAGGTTCGGTACAAAAACTGTAATTCGGATTGGAAGTCGGGGTCGTCTTTACATTGGTAATACGTTTGTTCCAGTTCTGCCAGGGCAGGCATCAGGGTTTCCGGGACGTACTTTCCCCCGAACCGTCCGAACCGCCCCAACGCATCTGGCACCTTTGCTATGGTCACTGCCATTCCCCCATCCCATAGTTGGAATTATACCCTGTGCGTGTGAAGTCGCCTGTACTCTGTGGTTTTTAAAAGGAGTCAATCACCCGAAAATTTTGTCGCCGTAAATATTTTGTCGCTGTAAATGTTACTGGTACAGACAGAAAAGTTTATCTGTTGTGTAATCATCCGGCGGTTAAAATCAAGCGGGCTTTGTCTCCCCAAAGGTTACAGGTGCGGATGAAAAAGCGGTGGCGGCAGTCTATACGGTGGGGAGGGATAGCGCAATGCTATAATTCTACGGACGCTAGAAACGGTTTCTAAGGCACTGGTAACAGGCGATTAGGGTTGCTATAGACCCCCCCTATATCCCGCCGTGTACGGGGGTCGGCTTGCTAACTGCAGGGCCGTCTTACGGTGGGGTGGTTTATGCAAGGCGCAGGCATCCCCGTCCCGGAGCACCCCGACGCACGCTTAAGCTCATCCAGAGAAGGCCCCCCAGGAGAACGTGCCCCCAATTTACGGCCAGCGAAGCTTACGTTTATTCTATGGAGTGGTAAGGCAAGGTGTTGGTGAGGTATCGGGATGAAACGCAGCGCCATGAAATACATTCTGTACCCTGGACTCTTTGGCATTAGTTTGTGGGTGATTTTTGCCCAGCAATCCAGCCCGGATATTTTGGCAGATATTAGCAACGCCTGGAGCAATTTTGTGAGTTCAGGACAGTTGGTTGCCCTAATGATCGGCATGTTTTTGGGGTATTTGATTCGGATGTTTACGAGTTACTAACGACTGATATTTTTTTGTCGCCATCACACCCCACAATCTGCCCGCCCAGTCGGTCAATTTCCTGAAGATACTCCACTACCTCGGGCGTAATCCGTTCTCCCGGCAGCAGTAGCGGTATTCCCGGTGGGTAGGGGCTGACGGTCGCGGCACTGATCCGCCCGATTGCCTCATGCCAAGGCAGCACGCTTTGAGTTGCAAAAAATGCCTCTCTAGGCGACATAACCGGCTCGGTCACGGGTGGCAATGGGGGCAGGAGCGTTAAGGGTTTCCCTAACTGTGTGGCACTAATTTCCTGCAATGCTTGCACCATGCTCTGCAAGTCCGCCTCGGTGTGGCTGGGGGACAAAATAAAGGTTAAATCCGCATAGTCGGGGAATTCTGCTGTAATTTGATACTGTTTATGTAGTAATTCATCCAACCTAAACCCCGTCATGCCTAATTCCTGAGTTTGCAGAACCAAACGGGTGGGGTCTTGGGTCGTAAAGCCAACTTGGTCGGTGTTAATTTTTAGGGTATGGCAACCGGGGATACGGTTAATGGCCGGCACAAACCAAGTTAGTTGCGTTAATAGGTGGTCAAATAGGGCTTCTCCCTGTTCAGCCATCTGTTCTGCCATCGCTACCAAAGAGGCCAATAGTAAATAACTGGGACTACTCGATTGCACCAGACGCAAACATTGGCCAATCCGTTGGGGAGCAATGCGCTGCCCTTGGTGATGCAATAGGGCTGATTGGGTTAAAGAAGTGAGCACCTTATGGGTAGAATGAATGACGACATCAGCCCCCAAGGTCAAGGCAGAAGCGGGTAACTGGGGATGAAACGGGAAATGAGCACCGTGCGCCTCATCCACAATGACAGGAATGTCGTATTCATGAGCCATTTCAATACATTCAGCAACCGGGCCACACACTCCTTTATAGGTGGGAGAATTTAATACTAATGCGTTAATTGAACCTTGATTTTTTGAGGCTAAAATTGCTTTTAATTTTCCGGGATCAATCCCCCCCCACACCTGCTGTTGTGCATCCCATTCCGGCAGGATAAAAATTGGTTTAGCACCGGTTAAAATTAACCCGTGAATCACCGATTGATGAACCTGTCGGGGCAAAATGACGCACCCATTTTCTCGATGCACAGCGAGTAAACTGGCTAAAACTCCCGCCGTCGCCCCATTCACCAAAAACCAGCTATGTGCCGCCCCAAAAATCTCCGCTACCCGCCCTTGAGCCTCCCGCAAAACCCCCTCCGGCTGCCCCAGATTGTCCAAGCCGGGAATTTCTGCCAAATCTGCCGTGAAGACCGCTTCGCCCCACCATGCCCGCAGGATTGCCGGTGCTCCCTGCCCCCGTTGATGTCCTGGCGTATGAAAACCCCGGTAGCCCTGGGCCAACTGGCGCAGTTGCGCAATCAAAGGGGGAAGGCGGGGAACCATAGGGCGAAAAAGGGTATCCTGCTAGGGGGAGTTGGTGGTAGGGGATTGCCGTTCATGGGAAGCGTGCGACGGTGGCGTTGGGCGGTGGCGGGAGCAGGGCTGTTTTCCCTGTGGGGGATGAAAGGACACGCCGCCGATACCATTATCCTCAGTTTCGGGGGGTTGGAATTGCCGGTGGCGGTGGCGGACCTGGAAACCTACATCAAAACCGGGCAGGTGCCAAGCCAATTTCAGCCCTTGGTCGCGCAGGCGCCTCCCCAGGAATTGGAACGGCTGGTCACGACCCTCAAGCAACCCATTCCTGTCCATGCAGATACGGTGGCCCGGATTTTTGGCACCTCTACGGGTCAGGTACTCCTGTCGCAACTCGGTCAGGTCGTGCAGACCGCCCAGGGGGAAAATGGGGCAGCCGCCCTGCAAACGGCTCTGGTACAAGCCGCCAAACAACCGGGGGGAGTAACCTTTTTGCGGGTGATCCGGGAATTTCCCGGTACAACCATGCGCCTGAATCTGGTGCGGGGCCTAGCCATTATGAACGCGGTGAATCGCTACATCGCCCAGGTGAATGGGGTTTTTGCCGTGTTAACTCAGGAATTTCACCACCAGGCGCGCCAAAAATTGCCTGCCAATTTACCCAACCTCACCCAGCCCGGCCCGTTCCTGTGGCAGGTGCAGGAATTGACCCTCACCGACTCCACCCGCCAACGGACGCTCCCCGTAACCGTTTACCTGCCCAACCGCCAGCATGCCCCGACGGTTCTGATTTCCCACGGGTTGGGGGAGAGCCGCCAGAATTTTGCCTACCTGGCCGAGCATTTGGCTTCCTATGGCTTGGGGGTGATTTTACCGGAACATCCCGGCAGTGATGCCCAAAAATTGCAACGGGTGTTGGCGGGGAAAGAACCGGAGTACATCGTCCCGGAGGAATTGGTGCATCGTCCCTTAGATGTGACGTTGGCTTTGAACACCTTGGCCGCCCAACCCCCCTTTGCCCAGGCTTTGCATCTGAAGCAGGTCGCGGCTCTCGGGCATTCCTACGGGGGTTACACGGCGTTGGCGGTAGCAGGTGCCCGGTTGAATCTGGCGCATTTGACCCAAGTTTGCACCGATGCGTGGCAAGGGGTGAGCCTTAACCTGTCACTGTTATTACAATGTCCTGGGAGACGTTTACAAAATCCACCGGTGCAGTTTCGGGATGAGCGGGTCGTGGCGGTAATGGCGGTCAACCCGGTGGGCAGTGCCTTGTTTGGGGCCAGTGGTTTGGCGCAGGTGAAAATCCCCACATTTTTTGTGACCGCTACCCAGGATATTGCCGCCCCGTCGTTGTATGAACAAATTAGGCCGTTTACCTGGCTAGGGAGTGCCCAGCGGTATTTGGCAGTCATGGAGGGGGCAAGCCATTTTGCCATTGTGGGGGGGAGTACAGGGGGCATTCCCCTGCCGGCGGACGTGGTTGGCCCGGCTCCCGAAGTGGCGCAGATGTATCTGAAGGTTTTGGCGTTGGCGTTTAGTCAGGTGTATGTCGCTAAGCAAGCGGAATTTGCTCCGTTTCTCACCGCAGCCTATGCCCGGCAGTTGAGTCGTTCTGTCCTGCCATTGCAGGTGCTGTACAATCCGCCTTTGGCACCCATTACCCAGGCTCTAGCTGATTAGCAAATGTTGCTTCGTACCAACAGTGTGGAACTCTGCAACAAAAGTTCATAAATTCGTTTCAGGCAAAATGTCTAATGAGAAAATTTTTATAGTTGCTTCGCAAGAAGATGCAACGCTTTGAGGCACTGATAATCACTCCTTCGAGGACGGGGTTTACAGGTAAAGGCGAAGGTTGCAAACTTGTTTGAAATAAATGAGAATTTAACTCCTCAATGACCATGCTTTGTATCATTAGATGCACCTTTTATAGCTAGGTAGGTTAAGGTTGTCGCCTGAAGATTCATGGCTACGCCATTGTGGGGATACGCCCAACGACCCATATCATGTCAATCTTTGTATGCTTAGCTATATCAGTGAGCATGCGGCGCCTCAATGACCATGCTTTGTATCATTAGATGCACCTTTTAGCACAAACCCGCAAAATCTTAAGATTCCACCCTTCCGTGTCCGTACTCATGTTTGATGGCTTTTTACCTTTACCTAGCAATTACTGCCGAAATTGACCAACGGCAATGTTTCACAGGCTGGCGCGAAAACCTCTAGCGCCAGCGACAGCCCTGGCATTTCATCTGCACCCACGCAGCAGGGGTGACCGCCACGGGGCATCCCCCCCAGGGTGAGTTCCCGGTGCCTACCGTTTCCATAGCCACTGGGGGTTCACGGCGGCGGCGAAGGCTTTACTCCAGGGCCGGAAATGCCTGCACGCCTTGGGGTTTGACCTGTAACCGGACGCGGGTTCCCACCGGTATGGCCACTTCATGCCGCACCCGCGCGTGCAATTCCCGTCCCGAAGGGGTGCTGAGGCAATAGCGGTATTCCCGCCCCAAAAACTGCCGATCCCGGATGAGGACGTTCCCCTGTTCGTCTGGCTCCAAGGTGACATTCTCCTGGGGGATCATGAGTTCGCAACCGCTCAGCAGATGGGGTTCGGGATCGGGGCCGGGAATAAGGCCAATTTCGGTGTGCCAAGTCCCGTTGCCTTGGGGGGTCGCCGGGAGCCAATTGGCCTGGGTGACCAGTTGGGCGACAACGCGTGATGCCGGAGTTTGGTAGAGTTCGGCGGGGGTGCCCATCTGTTCGATTTTGCCCCGATGGAGGACCGCCACTCGGTCGCAGACGCTAAAGGCTTCCTCCTGGTCGTGGGTGACAAAAATGCCGCTGGTGCCGGTGGTTTTCAAGATGCGCCGGATTTCTAAACGCAGTTGTTGCCGCACCTGGGTATCGAGGTTGGATAGGGGTTCGTCCAGGAGTAATAGCCGGGGTTGGGGGGCTAAAGCCCGCGCCAGGGCCACCCGCTGCTGTTGGCCGCCAGAGAGTTGGTGGGGATAGCGGCTTTCATAACCGGTAAGCTGCACTAGGGCCAAGACCTGCCGCACCCGCTCGCTGCGCTGGGAAGAAGACAGTTTCCTCAGCCCGAATTCCAGATTGCGGCGCACGTCCAGGTGGGGAAAAAGGGCGTAATCCTGAAAGACCATGCCCAGTTGGCGGGCTTCGGGGGGCACCCATTGCCCGGCGCCAGCGACGATTTGGTTGTGCAGGGAAATGGTACCGCTTGTGGGCGCCACAAAACCGGCAATAAGTCGCAATAGCGTGGTTTTGCCACAGCCGGATGATCCCAATAAGCCGAGAATTTCGCCGGGGGCTAGGGTAAAGCTGATGTCGGTAAGCGTGTCGTGGGACTGGCGGGGAAAGCGATAACCCACCTGGTCAAGACGCAGTAAGTCCGGGCATGACATAGGCCGCTTTTGTTGCAAAATAAGTTCAATAGTTGCGAGAGGGTCTTTTTTAGTGTAGTTCAGGATGGGGCGCTGGCATCGGTGGGTGGCTTCCCTGTGGTGGTGGGGGGGGGTGTGGTTGGCAGGGGTGTTTCTGGTGCCGTTGCTGGTGGTGCTTGCCAGTGTGTTCGACCCGCAGCCGGAGGTGTGGCAGCATTTGCTCAGTACGGTTTTGCCGGAATATGTAGTCAATACGCTCGTTCTGGCGGTGGGGGTGGGGTTGGGAGTGGCGGTGGTGGGGGTGGCGACTGCCTGGCTGGTGGGGGTGTGTGACTGGCCGGGACGGGGCTTTTGGGAATGGGCGTTGGTGTTGCCTTTTGCGGCGCCTGCCTATGTGCTGGCGTTGGCCTATGCGGAATGGCTGGAGGTGTTTGGGCCGGTGCAAAGCTGGTTGCGGCGGGTGACGGGCTGGACGGTGGGGCAGTATTGGTTCCCCAATATCCGCTCGCTGCCAGGGGCCATTCTCCTGTTTGTGTGTGTCTTGTATCCCTATGTGTATTTGTTGGCGCGGGTGAGTTTTCGCCAGCAGTCCCGTCCCCTGCTGGAGGCCAGTCGGCTGTTGGGCTGGGGGCGGTGGGGGACGTTTTGGCGGGTGGCCCTGCCCTTGGCGCGTCCGGCGGTGATGGCGGGGGTGGCTCTGGCGTTGATGGAAACGCTGGCGGATTTTGGGGTGGTGGATTATTTCGGGGTGCCGGTGTTCACCACGGGCATTTATCGCACCTGGTTTAATCTGGGGTCACGGGTGGCGGCTACCCAGTTGGCGGTGTGTTTGCTGCTGGTGGTCTTGGGGTTGGTGGTCCTGGAGGTGTACGCACGGCGGGAGGTGCGTTATACCCAGACGCAGGGGGGGCAGGTGGTGCGGGTGCGGCTGCGTGGCCAGGCGGTGGTGGGGGCATGGTTGGTCTGTGGCCTGCCGGTGCTGTTGGGGTTTGGGCTGCCGGGGGGGGTGCTGCTGGAATTGGCGGTGCGTTACCGGACGGAGACGTTTGATGCGTCGTTTTGGGAGGCGGTGCGGCATACCTGCACGTTGGCAACGGTGAGTGCGGGGTTGGCCTTGCTGTTGGCGTTGTTTTGGGGCTATGGCAAGCGGTTGTTTCCTGGGGGGCTGTTGCCGGGGCTGACCCGCTTGGTGGCCATGGGCTATGCGGTGCCGGGGGCGGTGATTGCCGTAGGGGTGTTGGGGGTGTTGGGCTGGGTGGACCAAATCCTGGGGCGTCTGGTGGTGGGAGGGACGGTGGCGGCGCTGATTTTTGCCTACCTGGTGCGGTATTTGGCGTTGGCGTTGGGGGCGGTGGAGGCGGGGTTAGCGCGGATTGCCCCGGAGTTGGATGAGGCGGCGCGCAGCCTGGGGCATCCCCCCTGGAGTACGGTGGTGCGGGTGCATGGGCCTCTGCTGGCAGGTACGTTGGCCAGTGCAGGGATTTTGGTGTTTGTGGATGTGGCCAAGGAGTTACCGGCGACCCTGATCATTCGTCCGTTTAATTTCGACACGTTGGCGATTCGGGTGTACCGCTATGCCCAGGACAGTCGGATCATCGAGGCGGCAGGACCGGCTTTGGCCTTGGTGGTGGTGGGGATGCTCCCGGTGCTACTGCTATGTCGGCAGATCGCTCAAGAGTCGGATTGATGGGGGTTTGGTAGAATTTTTTTCCAAAGGAGGGGGGGCGGGCAGTCACCGGGTTGCGGAGGTCACGTAGGTATGGGCAGGCAAACGGCAAGGCAGGGGGTAGGGCGTTGGCTCTGGCTACTGGTTGTGGGCGTCACCGGCTGTCAACCGGCGGGTAATGCCCTGAAATTGGGGACGCTGTTGCCCTTGAGTGGGGATTTGGCGCAGTTTGGGCCGGGGATGCAGGATGCGGCCAGTTTATTGGTCAAAACGGTGAATGACTGCGGTGGGGTCAACGGCCAGCCGGTGCAGTTGCTGGCCGAGGATGACCAGACCCAGCCAAGCGCGGGGGTGAGTGCCATGACCAAATTGGTGGAGGTGGACCGAGTGGCAGGTGTGGTGGGTGCGGCAGGCAGTGCGGTATCGGGGGCGGCGGTGGATATTGCCGTGCGGGGGCAGGTGGTCATGATTTCCCCCGCCAGCACCAGTCCCGTGTTTACCGAACGGGCGAAAAAGGGGGAATTGCAGGGGTTTTGGTTCCGCACGGCTCCCCCGGATAATTTCCAAGGGGAAGCGTTAGCCCAGCTATTGCAAAAGCGGGGCTGGCAACGGGTGGGTGTTTTGGCAATTAACAACGACTACGGGCGGGGCTTGGCGCAGGCGTTGCAGCAGGGGCTGGCCAAAACCAAAGGGCAGGTGGTCGCCACCCAGTTTTACGAGGCCCAAAGTGCCAGTTTCGATTCCGAGGTGCGGGCGGTATTTGGCCGCGCTCCCCAGGCGGTGGTCCTAGTCGGCTACCCGGAAACCGGTACGTTGGTGATGCGTTCGGCCTTTCAGCAGGGATTTTTCCCCCGCATTCCCCTGGTGTTGACCGATGGGTTGAAGGACAACCAGTTGGCGCGGTTGGTGGGCAAAACCCCCCAGGGGCAATGGATCATCAGTGGGGTGATCGGCACGGCACCCGCAGCCGCCGGGCCGGGGTTAAAGGATTTTCAGCAGCGCTACCGCCAGGCCTACAACCGGGAACCCAATGTCTTTGCCCCCAACACTTGGGATGCCACCGCCGTACTTGTTTTGGCGGCCCAGGCGGCGCAAGCGAACCAAGGGGCAAAACTGCGAGACAAAATCGCTACCGTTGCCAATCCCCCCGGCACTCCGGTTACGGATGTGTGTGAGGGGCTTAAGTTGATTCGGCAGGGGCAGGACATCAATTACCAAGGGGCCAGCAGTGCGGTGGATTTCGACCCGCAAGGGGATGTGGCGGGCGAGTACGAGGTGTGGCAGGTCAACCCGGATGGCACAATAAAGGTGATTGACACCATCACGGTAGGGGGTTCCTGATGGACGAATTTAACCGGGACGCAGAAATCGGGCGGTTATTGGACCTACTCCCTGCCAGCAGTCGGATGAAATTGCGGGTGATTCCCCAGCCCCAACAAACGGAAGTGCTGACGGCCCCCTTTCCCTGGCCCTGGCGCACCGAATGGCCGGTCTCCATCAACTTCCAGCTCTGGCAAAACCTGAGTGAACCCCAACGGGATTTACTGTTTTTGCGGACGGACCGTTGGCTGCGGGGCATAACCTGGTTCCGTCCCGGTTGGTTCCAGGGCTTGGTTCTGGCCGGGGGGGTGGCGGTGGCGTTGCAGGGGGTGCAGGGGGATGGCGTGGGCGTGCTGGTGGGGGCTGCCTTGGCGGGTGTGGCCCTGCGCCAATTACTGAGGAGTTACCGTTCCCCGGCCTACGAATTGCAAGCGGATGAGCATGCCCTTACCATCGCCCAACGGCGGGGATACACAGAAGTGGCAGCAGCCCGAGCCTTACTCGAAGCCATCGAACGCCAAGCCCAGTTGGAACGGCGGGGTCTAACCTTTACCGAACTGGTGCGCAGTCAAAATCTGCGGGCATTGGCCGGACTATCCTCGGTCACGGTGCCCAGTAGTTATCGGGTGCCGGAACGTTAAGACGTTCACTTGGGCAGTGGCAGCTAACCCTCTCACGGCTAAGGGTGGTGTGGCGGTACAAGGTGGGACGTTGGGGTTATGGAGAATAGGAGACTCGAACTCCTGACCTCTGCGGTGCGATCGCAGCGCTCTACCAACTGAGCTAATTCCCCTTGCGGTAATGCAGCATCTTCTATGATAGCGGGTAACGGGGCCAGTCGGTGGCAAATTCTGCTTTCAAATCCCGTTCCATGAGTGCCCCCACCGCCTGCTGGGGAGTGACCCGCCCCTGGAGCAGTTGATACACCTGCTGGGCAATCGGCACGGCAATCCCCCGCCGATCCGCCCACTGCACCACCACCTGCGTCGTATTGATGCCCTCGACCGTACTCTGGAGTTCCTGGAGCATGGCCGCCACCGATTTGCCCTGGGCCAGACCGTAACCCAGGCGATAGTTGCGGCTCAAGGGACTATTGCAGGTTGCCAACAAGTCGCCTAGCCCTGACAGCCCATACAAGGTTGTCGCCTGCGCGCCCCATTCCACCGCCACCCGCACCATTTCTGCCAGGGCACGGGTGACCAAACCGGCTTTGGCATTCGCCCCCAAATGCAGACCGTCACACACCCCAGCGGCAATCGCCATCACATTTTTCAGCGCCCCCCCTAGCTCTGTGCCCAAGGGGTCCTGGTTGGTGTACACCCGAAACCGCTCCGAGGCCAATACCCGCTGCACCCGTTGCGCTGCCCAGGTCTGGACACTGGCGGCCACCGTCGCGGCGGGCAACCCCTGGGCAATTTCTGCCGCCAAATTGGGTCCTGAGACTGCGACCACCCCATGTTCCGGAAATGCCCGCTGCCATACCTGGGTAGGCGTACTGCAACTATCCGGTAACAATCCTTTGGTCGTACTGACAATAATGGTTCCTGGGGCCAGGTGGGGGAGTTGCTGCACCAGGGGCAAGACCCCAGCCACAGACACGGCGACAACCACCATCGTGGCAGGTTGCACGACCGGGGCGAGTTCTCCCCCGTAGCGCCGGGACCAAACCTGTACCGGGTGACCATTCCGGCGAATGAGTTCGGCTAGGAGGGTTCCCCAGGCGCCCCCTCCCAATACCGCCACCACCTCCGGGTTCATCGGAGCAACTGCTGCATGAGCCGGGTCACTTGCGCCAAGCCATCCTTATCCCCCTGTTTTTGGAACAGTTGGGCGGCCTGTTGCCAGGATTCTAGCGCCTGTTGCCGCTCGCCCAAGGCCCGATGCGCCACCCCTTTTTGGGCGTAGGCCGCCGCCAGTTGGGGATTGTAACGGATGGCCTGGTGCAAATCGGCCAGCGCCCGCCCGTAGTCTTTTAGCGCCAGCCAGGTACTCCCCCGTTGGTAATACCCCTGCGCCAGGTCCGGTTGGCGGCGCAACACCGCATTGCAGTCGGCCAGGGCTGCCTGGTAATTCCCCCGCAAGCGGTAGGCCTTCGCCCGATTGAGGTAGGCTTCGAGGAAGTTGGGGTCCGTTTGCAGCGCCCGGCTAAAATCGGCAATGGCCTGGGCGTAGTTGTTGCCCCTGGCGTAGGTAATGCCCCGGTTGTTGTAGGCTGCGGCAAATTTGGGGTTGAGCCGAATTGCCTGGGTCAAGTCGCGAATGGCCTCGTTGTGTTTGCCCATGTCGCTATAGACCGACCCGCGGCTGTAATACAGTTCCGCATCCTGGGGAAACCGCTCAATCGCTTCGGTAAGCAGGGCAATCGCGCCCGGATAATCCCCTGCCTGCGCCTTTTCGACCCCTTTGGCCTGCAACTGCTGCCGCTGTGCCCGTTGTGCTGGCGGTAAACCCGGCGAGGGGATCAACCCCCACTGACAGCCCCCCAACACCACCACCAGCCCCAGCCACCCCAGGACAGCCCTGTTAAAATGCGTCATAAAAAGTTACATAGGGTTACAAGTTTACAGAACATTGCGATCCGGGCGGGTGGGGGCACGCAACAGGCTATAGTGAGGCCGGATGTGGGTCATGCCCCACCATTTGGCATTTTATCCGTGATGAGAGGAAATGGATATGGCGAGAGTCCTGGCTTTAGTCCTGGCGCTGGTGCTGTGGTGGACCTGGGCACCGGCGGCGCAGGCAGATGTGGCGGGCTTAACCCCTTGTCGGGAGTCGGCGGCGTTTCAGCAGCGGTTGAATAATGAGGTGGCGGCCCAGGAGGCCCGGTTGGCTTTGTATCCGGCAGGGAGTCCCCAGGCGGCGGCGGTGCAGCGGCGGATTGCCCAGACCCAAGCCCGGTTTGAGCGCTATGCCAAGCAGGGGTTGTTGTGCGGCGAGGATGGGTTGCCCCACTTGATTACCGATGGCCGGTGGTCCCATGCTGCCGAATTTACCCTGCCGGGGTTGTTGTTTCTGTACATTGCCGGTTGGATTGGTTGGGTCGGGCGGGCCTATTTGATCGCCGTGCGGACAGAGAAGGAACCGACGGAGAAGGAAGTGATTATTGATGTGCCGCTGGCGGTGCGCTGTATGTTGTCTGGCTTTAGCTGGCCGGTGATGGCCTTCCGGGAGTGGACGACCGGGCAGTTGACGGTTCCCGACCATGAAATTTCCGTATCCCCTCGTTAGGAGTGACGACCATGCAGGATTTGTTGAAATATCTCTCGTTTGCCCCGGTGTTGTTGGCCGCATGGCTGTTTCTGATTGCAGGCATTTTGATTGAGATCAATCGGTTTTATCCCGATGCTTTGGCATTTCCCTTCTAGGGTGTCTTGGCATTTGGGGTGTTGTCGTTTTTGGGTAGGAGGAGATGGACATGAGTGAAGAGTTTGTGCGGCCCTGGCAGGGGGACAGTCAATTAGGGCATTTGGAAACGCCGGTGAGTGCCGGGTTGGGCATGGTTTTGGTGAACAATTTACCGGCCTACCGTCCCGGCCTGGAACCGTCGCGCCGGGGGCTGGAAGTGGGCATGGCGCACGGTTATCTGCTGCTGGGGCCTTTTTACAAGCTGGGGCCGATGCGGGATTCGGAGTACGCCCTGGCGGCGGGGGTGCTGGCGGCGTTGGGGCTGGTGTTGATTTTGACGGTGTGTTTGTCCCTTTACGGCAGCGTTTCTTTTGATAAACCCACGTCCGGCCCTACCGACCAACTGCAAACAGCCGAGGGTTGGAGTAGCTTCACCGGCGGCTTTCTGATTGGCGGTGTTGGTGGGGTGGTGTTTGCGGGCATTCTCCTGTTTTTCCTGCCGATGCTCCAGGGGATTGGCGGCAATTTGTTTAACTAACCCACGCAAAAACTAGGGAAAACATGAGGGGGCTGGAATGTTCTGGCTCCCTCGTGTTGTGGGGGTAGTGCTATCTTTGTAATGGCTATCATGGGAATCAAGAGAGATTGGCGGAAGCTATGAACTGAATTACCTGGCGTTACTGCCAGTCAAAAAATGTGATTAGCTATGGGCATACTCACAATGGCAAAAAACGATATATGTGTCATGATTGTCATCGGCAATTTACTCCATCTGCCCAGAAGAAGTATATTTCTAAGGAGCAGAAGGAGATGGTTAACAAAATGTTGTTAGAACGAATGGCAATTGCGGCAATATATGGGGTCAATTTCAAAATCCTGGTTGCATAGATATACAAAATATGTGGTGGCGTACACAGCAGAAAGTCTAGATGTTGCACCTCATAAAGATGGAGAGCTAGAGCTGGAATGGGATGAGGTGTGGTCGTTTATGGGTTCCAAGCAGAATCCCCAATGGCTATGGTTAGCTCTGGAAAAAACGATGCGTCTTATCGTTGCCGCTTGTATAGGAGATAGGAGCATTGAGACAGCTAAAAAACTGTGGCGACGGCTACCTAGAGTTTGGCGTAACCAGGCTAAGTTTTACACAGACTTTTGGCAAGCCTATCGGGAGGTAATGCCTCTCAAACCACACGAAAGAGTTTCCCAAGGTCGTAGGAAAACTTCTTATATTGAGCGGTTTAACAATACCTTGAGGCAACGAATTGGGCGCCTTGCCCGGAAAACTTTATCGTTTTCCAAAAACTTAGAAAATCACATTGGTATCATCTTTAATTTCATCCATCACTATAATGAAGCATTACTTGGATAGCACTACCATCTGCTCTATCTGCCAACCTTTGCCTGCTTAGCTATAAGAAATCATCTGGTATGTTTGGTTGGTTACATTGATTAGACCGTATGCACATTGGCATTGTGGGGTTGGGGTTAATGGGTGGTTCGCTGGCGCTGGATTGGCGGCAGGCTGGGCATTTCCTAACCGGCATCAGTCGCAGTGTTCAAACGTTAGCCATTGCTCAGGAACGGGGGGTGATTGACCAAGGTGGGACGGATTATGCGCTCCTCCATGCCTGCGATGTGGTCGTGCTGTGCGTGCCCTTGGATCGGCTGGTAAGTCTGGCGGCGGCGGTCTG
>Ga0197142_1000661_pt1 | contig 31787 bp, 37 predicted proteins | sample GBS60_MetaG_FD_148614 | JGI IMG/M metagenome (GOLD analysis project Ga0197142, IMG submission 148614) | Sediment microbial communities from Great Boiling Springs, Gerlach, Nevada, United States - GBS 60_MetaG | ecosystem: Environmental > Aquatic > Thermal springs > Hot (42-90C) > Sediment...
GATCTCATAGACAACACATTTATAGGTAATGGGGTCCCATCATATCGATTTTTTGACTCCGATTTGATGCCGCGAATACCTGCTGTAAGGAATATACTAAGACCACTAAACAACCGAATGTATAATATCTATTTATCTGCGATGCACGCTCCGCATATTTATATGATGCCCCCCGATTCTGTTCAAAACATTAATGAAACAGACGATAACAATAACATTACTAATATCACTATAATAACACATAAAAACAAATACTTGGAGTTTGAAAAGTATGATTTAACTGACTATGTACATTCTAATATTAGATTTATAGTTAGAGTTACTACAAAATTACGGGATGAAGATATAGATAAAATAACGAGCGCATTTGATAATAATAATCTATTTTATAATGTTTTTGATATAGATGATGAAAATCTTGATTTTTATGGCAATATCGTCAATGATTTTGACACTTATTATCCCGATATAATACTTGATGGTCTTGTTTTTGATAATAGTGATACTTTTGCTACTGATATGGAAACTAAGTTTTTAGGAGAAAATGCTTATGCCTCTTCGCAGCCGTCCCAGTTTATTAGAGTTTTACTAACTAAGAATGTAATTAAGGGCTTATTTGAAAGTATAGTCCCAAGTCAAAATAATCAAAACCCAAGTACAAATGATGATTATAAGCGCACAATAATACGTTACAATATTGACGATTATAATGTTTTGATTTTAGATTATGTTTTTTACTTTGAAGTATATCAAAAAAAATCGAGCAATAACTCAATTGAATACAGAGTAGGCATTTTGTATTTAGATTTGTTTCCCAGCTTACACGAGTGTAGTCAAGGTATAATAACTGAAGTTTTTAATAAAAATATTCAGTGGAATACTGCCAGATTGTCCTTTGAAATGCTAAATGCTAACATAAATATGGAAACGGTCACAAGGGTATATTCGCCTGAAGCTGAGGATCAAATTATTTAATATGACATATTTTTTATTCGACAAAATTGGAATGAAGTCTGTTTCGAAACTTACCTTGCGAGGACTTGAGCGTGCAGATGCTATGATAGGGCAAAGCATACTTTTTCAGAGAGCCAACGAAGTAATTTTGGAAAAGATCGCATACATCTTCCCCCCCGAGAAACAGAACGAAGAAGAAGCGTACGGGGTGCTGAGCGACATTATGAATGTCGCATCCAAAATGATTGAGAAAGGCGCCAGCCCCAAGTATAACGAATATACCTATACAGCACTTACCAACGCTATATCGGAAATATTCAGTATTGTAAATAAGGAAAAACAAATATATGATCTTGATCAAATAACAATATCTAATATAGAGATGATCGTTTCCTCATTATTTGAAGTTGTACAATTAGGAAGTAAAAAGAGAATTAATAAGAATAACATATTCGCAATTACCGAAAGGATTTTTTCTAATATCAAGATTGATGATCCCAAAGCTAAAAACGAGCTGAAAATAATCAGGAATTCTTATTCCTATGTAACACATTCCACAGAGGACAGCGATATAGGAGTTATATCGGAAGAAAGATTCAATAAGGAAAATCTTGATTTTGAAACTATATTCAGTTTTATTGAGGCATCAGAAAAAGAAGAAGAAAATAGTGATAGTGAAGCACAATCTTTCATAAACATAATGCCCGATATTTTTCCTGACTTTCATAATCTGTATGTTCAATTCATTTTTGACAGCTTTCTTTATGCATATTTTGTTATTCACACGATAATATTTTTTAGAAATAGGCTTAGATTTATAGAAGAAAAAGGTTTAGATAAAATGCGTGTTTTTTTAGACTTACAGAAGGTTATAGCTAATAAAGTCCTTTATTTTTATGATAACAAGTTAGCTGAGCTTGATGGGAATTATGCGAAGGCGTCTGTATGGCTGCGAAGTGTATTTTCGTTAAGCACTTATGCGCCGCACGAGGGCCGTTCCAAACAAGCCAACATTCGAGTTACAGCGCGACAGTTTTTCGCTTCTTTGGGTATCCCCCAAGCCAGCGCAGCTCACCGTACAGTGGAAGGTAAAATACTTATAACCCGCGTTAAAGCCTTAGAGGCTAAAATAATATATCACATGCAACGTTCATCAGATACGCATACTAACACATTTAACAATAGTATTTACACTTTCATAGAAGACACATATCATAGAAAGATTACGAGCAAAGAGATAGAAAGTAATATTGCTTTTCTTAACAGTATGAACAAAAACAATATTTTTTATAGAATTGGTAGTAGCATCATGCCATATTTCAAAGGTCGTATGGATTTACTATGGAATCATATTTTAGATAAAGTAGATTGCCCTCATTTTGTAGAAGCAATTTCTCATATGGATTTCGAAGTGAAATGCATTTATGGTATTATAGTTATTTATGTTGCCCCTGTTCTCATGACCTATAAGGAAAGGGCTAAAAATCTACCCGATATATTGGCAACTTTCATGTGTAATAAACTTATAAGGAAAAAATAATAATATATTTATTTTTTTCGAAGTTTATTGGAAATAGGTTTTTAACTGAAATATCGTATGAGACAGAATCACACAATCAGAAAGGTAGCTCCTTTCAAGGACTTTATGAAGGAAGTTCTTCGCTGGCATATTATGAAAAGCGAAGAAGTCAAGCAGCTAACTCGTAAGTTAGTAGCAGATATTAGGGCTAATCATGGGCAAATTCAAAAAGATGCATTTGTTTATTTTAGATTTGTAAAATACGCAAGGTTAAAGGAAATCGGATTTGTTTATGGTCTTGCACTTATAGGATGGAACGACGTAGTCAAGTATTCACTGATGCCCAACCTTGTTAGCTATTTTGAAAAGAGTAATTCTGAAGAAGTTGACAAAATAATATCTCAAATTCTTGCTGATTATGACTACATAAAGCAACTGCCAGCTAATGAGAATTTTATAAAAAATCTGCAGGGATTCTTTGTTATACCCAAGTCTTATTACCGTAAAAATGAACTTGTGAAAAATAATTAAGCGTATACTATGAAGCGCGTACCAAACTATCCAAACACCAGAAAGGCTGTTTCCAGCTTGTATCAAGCCGAAGACACTGTTAAATGGATTAAGAAAGTGATAAAGGTTTCTTCTATCAACCACCGAACCAAGCTCTCTAAGGACCCTCGAGTTATAGAAGTAATAAGAGACCTGAATGAAAGCGTCAAAAAAATCTCCGGAATAGAGGGGTACTTTATATTCCACGTTACTGTTTCCATCGTTAAGTATTTGAACGATGAAAACAGCCAGGATTTAGAGTATTCCCTTTGGTGCAACTACGCACGACTACCTAAAACAGCATCAATATTCTCTTGGATTGTACTGGTAGATAATAGCCTCGATAATCTTATAGACACTATAAAAAATAATAAAAACGATATAATCAGGGACATAGAAGATATCATAAGATCGCTCAATGCACCACAAAAAACAGAAAAAGAACTATGATACACAACCTTATTATCATATACTTTCTTGATTATTTGTATAAAGTTCGATATAATGTAAGAAATATGGATGTTTTCTTCCTTAAGCTTAACATAGATAAATATGAAAATCCAGATGTGTGTTTTATTTTATCTAGAATGGAAGAAACCTATAAGTTAATTCCTGTTAATCCAGAATCCTTTAAGAAAGTGGATTATGGGCTATATAAGCTAGATTTATCTCAGTTATACGAAACGGTGTTCTTTAAAAATAATGTTGAAAAAGGTACAGTCAGGACTTATACGAGCTCTAATAAAATATCAGTGAAATATAATACTTTTAGTGGTAAAACTATACGGATAGATATGCCCATAGAAAAAATCGAACAAAGCGTTATAGACAGTACTTATAATGTAATACTTGAAATAGCCAGTCTGTCGGAAAATGAAAAGATATACTATATAAATGACATTATAGAACTATACAATTGCTTATACATGTCCAAGCATAATCCCAACTCTGTTCTGGCTCTTACTGATAATAATGGTGAAGGTGAGGCTAAATGTATAGAGGTATCCGATGAGTCTCAAATCGGTCAGATGCAGATAATTAGTAAATCTAGTCTAGAAAATTTATTTGACTTTGAGCATTATTTCATGCTTTTTGGTTATGGTTTATCTATATTTGAGAAGGCTTCGGCGTTTTTTACGGTATTCAACGAATGTCCCGATTGGGCCGTGTATTCTTTCTACACCGAAGTAGATAAGGAGAAAATTATAAACTATTATTCTATAGCACCGATAGATAAAAGTTTTAAGATTACGCTCAAGCCTCAGGTCGAAGTAGAAGCAAATTCAGAACTTGAACAGGTTCAGGTTAGCGGTAATATAGATAAACAAGAAAATTTGTAAATTAGCATACATGAAAGATTTCTGGCAAAAGGTCAGAGAAGCTTATAAAAACCGAGCAAACATTTTAAGAGCTATATTGTATTTTTTTAGAGATAATATTTTCTTGTTGTTTGGAGTCCAAACTGAATCTTTATCTTTGTATGTAGCGCGAGTCAAGATATGCAATACCTGTCCGCATAAAAGCTACTTTAAGGGATGTGTATTACCCGTTGGGGCCTGCTGCTCTATATGTGGATGTAATTTAAGGCTCAAGTTGAGACTTAAAGATCAGCACTGTCCTATTTATAAGTGGTAAAAACAGATGCTTCAATGGCTTGTAGATTTTCAAAATACAATCGTTAGCTTGTCTGGGGGCATCAGGCCTTTATACAAAATTGGCGACACCTATTATGCCAGCTCGACAGAAAAAAGTCAGCCCCTTAACTGGCTAATCAATTTTAGCGATGGCCTCCTCATGCCAGGCCACATAAGACAATCACTGTATAATATAGATGAATTTTTGCGAAATAGCACAAGAACACTTCCCCCAGAAATAGACCCCGTATTTTTTCAGTACTATTACTATGGATTTAGACCGATATATAAAGGCAAAAAATTTGGACTTATATCAGTTATTACTACTAATAATAGATTGATTATTAAATTGTCGAGAATGATATATAGAGGAATAAATGATTTTTATCAAAACATTGTTATGAAGAAATGAGATTACAGTTTGGAACAAATGGCTGTTATTTGACTATTATGAAGGAGAGTCGTTCGAGAAGTGTTCCTGAATACACCATAGGCGATAGATACGATGTAACGGCGCTGATAGCTAAACACGAGCGCATGGGGACTTTTGATCTCAGGGGTACATGGTATGTGTACGAGTTTTCCGCACTGTCCGAATCTACCTTTTCTTATACACTTATCCGTAATTCAAAAGATTTATGTCTCCCAGGAGACGGAAAAACCTATAAGGCCTCTCAGGTAGAAACTTTATACGGAATACAAGGATTTAAGCCAGAAAGAGATTTCTATTTTACAAGCGAAACTTCAATAGCAAAATATAAAACTATTTTAAGAATAGCTACTAAACTCAAGTATGGCAGTTTGCCTATTTTTCATCCGAATGGGAATTTGTATCTTGCTAATTTATACTCTCGACCCATAATTGACCAGCTGGCTTATCAGATTATTTTGGGCAGTGGCCCTATGCTGGGATACGAATACGAAGTTAATAAAATAGAAGATTATAAAACTTATAAAATGATAGTGAACGAATATAGAGCTTCTAATGTCTTTTATCCGCCAGGTACTATACTAAAAATATATAGCGATGCCCCACAAGCTATATTCATAGCTAATGTGATATTTACTATGGATCATGAAGGACATATCAGCCAAACTGCTGTTCATGCATTCCTTATAGATATGAGCGAGGTTTATAAAAAGAAAGAAAACGGATAGAAAACTAATATAGGTGTTTTCGAAGGTTTTTACTGAACTATCATGTCCTACTTTGAAATGATTAGTATGTCCGAAGCAAAGAAAGAAACTGTTAACTATCCGAATTTGATCAAACATTTAGAATCTGGGAACGAGTACCACTTTAACATAAATATAACACCATTAAAATCTAAGAATATTATAATTGCTTATCAAATAGTTATGAACATATACATATACAAAAACAGTATGCAGAAGTGGGTGAGTTTAAACAGAAGCGAAGAGGCCAGAAGTGTTTTAGAAATAACTTCTATAATAGAAAATATGCTTAAAGAGGCAAAAAATTTCGAAAAAGAAAATCTTTGATATGAAGATAATCAAAAACATATGGAATTTTTTTAGATCGTCTAAGAAAGAAGAGCCGGAAGCTGGCGTTGCGATAGAGGCCGAAAGTCGGCCTGTCGATATGCAGAAAATTGATAGCGAGATTCCTTATAATTTGAGAGATAAGCTTTGCGTTCCTATAGCTGTAGTGATGTTTTTGCCTGAAGGCGAAATAGATGATGCTTCAATAGGTACCTATCATGTTATCGGTGATAATTATATTATCTTTACGGACCGAAAAGGCGAATTGTACCCCGACGACGCCAGATATACCAGCTGTCTTGTAGTAGAACATAACAGCAAGAGAAAAGAAAATACTAAAAATTACTTCTGTGTTGTTGTAAATAAACAGAACCCCAGAAAAATTCCAGAATCTAACAGAGCTATACTCTTTTTCTACACTGAAGCGGACGAGAACGTGTACGATCTAAAAACCGATCTTTATCTCTCCAAAAATGTGCAAGTTCTAGCTTTCGATCAGTTAACAGGCAATGTGATCGCTATAATGGAACCCGAAGCTACCATGGAAATAGAGTACGAATATATATATACTGCCCAAGGAGGATATAATCCAAGAAAAATGAATTTTATAGTTCAATATAAACCAGAATACGGTATTTATGTAGTACCAGTCAAAATATACGCTTCTTATCATGAATTTTTAGATAATTTTTCTGATAAAGACTTGTCTAATGTACAAGTATTGTAAATAAGTAGTTTTGTAAATTTGATACCTATGAGGCACAAGACATACAGCTACAACGGTCGCGAGTTTGTTTTAGATATTGATAAAGCGGCTAGGGTTCTGGAAGAAAAGAGGGTAATTAACGGGAAGCAAACTTACAATTTCAATTTGATGCCACTTAAGTATAAATGGGCTTATGATTTGTATCGTAAGATGAAAGCCAATCACTGGGAACCCGAGGATATTCCTATGCACAGAGATATATCACAATGGAATAGCAGTGATATAGACGACATTGAACGGTGGGTTATCCGAATGGGGGTGGGTTATTTCTCCGCTGCTGAAGGTATCGTAGGAGACAATATTATACACGTCGTTCGCGACGTCGTTACCGCAAGCGAATTAAAGCTGGTTCTTGGTCGCCACGCCCACGAAGAAAACGTGCACGCTGACTCTCTGTTGTACATCATCTCCTCCCTCGGAATAGACCCATACGAATGCGAAGCTATGTTTACTGATATAGAAACTATTAAAAGAAAAAACGAATTTGTAACTAAAATATCTAAAATGCTTCGCAATAATTTAGATTGGACAATAACAGAAAACAAACAGCTTTTAGCACATAATATATTTACCTTCGGGCTGGTCATGGAGGGAACACAGTTCTATGGCCTATTCGGTATGATCCTCTCTCTATACAGACAAAATAAATTCCCCGGAATAGGACAAATGTTTAGATATACACTACGTGACGAAAGCAACCATATAGAACTTTTTAGAATGCTATTCTTGGAACTGATCAAAGAAAATCCAGACATATACACAAAAGAATTTGTGAACAGACTATACGATACAATGCGCGAAGCTGTTGAAATGGAAATTGAATTTGTTAAAGATACATTGCCTCTTCCGATAGTGGGATTGGATGCAGATACCTTCTCAGAATACGTTCAATACATCTCTAATAGACGACTTATAAGCATTGGCTTGGAACCTCTGTACCCCGATGCAACCAATACACTGCCCTGGCTGAGCGAACAAATAGATATTATGAAAGAACAAAACTTCTTCGAAGGTAGAGTAACCGAATATAAGAAAGCGTCAGCTCTTGTAGATGATCTATGAGATGTGTTCTATATATTTAATAGGTAAGGTTCTTATATAACTAATATTATACCTTGCGATAAATTCATGGGTATTGTTATGAAAACGGCATTCGTAAAAGATCAAAAGTCATCAGGTAATCCGACGCAACCGTATTCGGCGCGTCAGACAACGCTGGCCAATCTGATTGATGACTACCTATCAGGTCAGCTGGTTATTCCTAACATACAGCGTAATTTTGTATGGGATGCCAAACAAGTGCCCCTACTTATAGACTCAATATATCGGGGTTACCCTATAAATCCCATTATATTACATAAAAGAGTGATACATTCTGATGGGGAATTCCCTATTCATAATACTATTCTTTATATCATAGATGGTCGTCAACGTATCACATCGCTTCTAACAGCGCTGAAGCAGCAAAAAATTATAGACAAAAACTTCAAAAAGCGCGTTATAGCTGTCGCATTCAATCCACTTACCGAGCAATTTGCTCTTAAGGATTCAAGAGAAGCCAAGAGTACAGAATGGATACCAGATATTTCAGTTATTTTCAATACCGAAGATCCTGATCCTACTGAAGTTACTGAAAGATATTTTGATAAAAATCGCCATTTGAGCGAAGAACAAAGAAAAAAAGCACGAAAGAATATAAACAAATTAAGTAATATAACGCGCACTAATATAAGCATCATAGAGCTCAGCCATCTACTGCCATCAGATGTGATTAATGACATATTCAAAAGGATCAATTCGGGCAAGAATCTTAAGTCTACCGACTTTCTCCACGCTCTTGTTGCATCTAATGAATCGCATAAAGGAAGTGTAATCGCCGATGCCATCAGGGTCTTTACTACTTTATTTTACGATAAGGATATTCTTGATGAAATAGAAGAGACTTATTCGGATGTTTTTAATGAGCCATTCTACAAGCATATAATATGGGTTCCCGAAGATAGAGAAGTAATACGAATAAGTAGATACCCCAAATCTTCTGATATTTATAGAATGCTTGCATTTCTGGTGACAGATAGTGCGCAGATAAGCAGCCTAAGCAACGCCTATAGTGGTATAAATCCTAAAACTAGAAATTTTGAATACAATATCATGAAAGATGCATATAGTAAGACTTACGAAATATTGCCTGAGATATTTAAGAGAAATAATTGGCTTCGTTTGACTAGAATATTGAATTCTGCTGGATTTATAAACAAGAATATGATCTTTTCTTTGAACAACTTAAATTTTATTTATGCTCTAATGTTACAATTACTAAATGGTAAAGATCTTGACGATAAGAATGTGAGCTTGCTAAGACGTTTGTTTGCTGCATTGACTTTGACAAGTCGTTATGATTCGGGCGACTTGGAAATGGGTTATACCACAGACTGGAGAGAGTTTAAGGAAAATGGTTTAGAAAGTCTGATACTGAAGATAGAGAAGGAAGAACTTCATGAAGGTTTTTGGTCGAATACAATTATGAACAAGCTTTCTTCTGATGGTATGCAGTCCAGCGCGTTTGTATGTTTTCTGGCAGCCCAAGTTCGGACAAGCGATAGAGCATTTCTTACATCCGATACCCGAGTTCGCGAACTCTTGATCACATATAAAGATTTTCACCATATATACCCCAAGTCACTTCTCAAAGAAGTTATACAAACAAAAAAACAATACTATAATCAGATAGCCAATATAGTTGTAGCGCCTGCTAAGATTAATCGTTCTTTACCCCAAACATCTCCACATCAATACCTCAACCTCGTACTAGATGGAATGTACAAAAACAAAGTACAAAACTATATTAGCATAACTACAAGAAAAGATCTCGAAAGAAATCTTTTAGAAAACTGCATCCCAATTGAAATATTGGAACGTGACATACCATACCAAGACTTTTTAGAGCTCAGAAAAGTCCTAATGGCTCAGAAAATAAAAGAGTGGTATTACAGTTTGTAGTAAGCAGCTTGTAGCACTATGCAACGCCCCCCAGTGGTCGGATGGCCACGGGGGGCAAAATGTTTTAATCGATAGTACTAATCAAACTAAAACAAAAAATATGAAAGTACATTTTATCAAATTAAACCACGAATTACTTCAAAATCACAGCAGGCTAAATTCTATTTTTCGAACCATACAAAGAATACGTATGTATGATAACTTCTGTAAACCCGAATCTATATCTATATCCAGCCGAGATGGCGTTTTAACCCCATCCACAATAATGCTACGACCCCTCACCGTCTTTATACACAATTTTTTTTCACCATTTTCTATAAATAAGCTAATATACGATGTGTTAACAAAGAAACAAACAGATAATGTTCTATTATCTAACGATATAGAAGTAGGCATAACTTTCAGAACAGAAGATAATATAGTCGCCAAATATATAGTTCAGCTGCTTAAAGACAATAAGTATGAAAAAGTTGAGGTTATCAGATACGAGAATAATAAAGAAAATAGGATCATATTTAGTTTTGAATCTAAAGGTAGCACACGCTCCTTAGACCTTCTCAGGCACTATGGTAATAAGAGTAAAACTTATTTTATGTTAGAAAATTGTGTTAATGGTATCGCATATTATAACTTTATAAACTTGACTTATAATAAGCTTTCTTTTTCAAATGAATTTTGTTTCCGTTTAGAATCCGATGGGAGTAATGTATTTCCTTATTTGTACGAAATAAAGAAAACGGATCCGAATAGCTACGAGCGTATTCTATATGCCATGCAGTTGATTTATCCAGTACTTAAGGATCTGATATTTGATGAAAAAGGTGATATTTTGGAAGTAAAATATCGTCATGTTAGCGATAGTAGCAGGTTAGATATTAGGATGTGGAGCCATAACTTATTTACTTGTCTTGCTCTTTTTACTTTACTTATGTCTCCTGCTGACTGGCTCCCAAGGATTATGCTTATAGACAATGTTGAAGCGGGCCTGCATCCCTATGCCCTCTATCTCGTTGTGGAAGCCCTTGAAGCTATCTCTGCGAATAAAACGGTTATTATAAGCACATCTTCACCGATGATTATAGAAAGGATTCAACTAGATTCTATATTTGCGATGCAGTATAGAGATAACAAAGTAAACATAAAACACTTAAATGACAAAAGCATACAGCATATACTGCAGGAGCACGATGTTTTATCTCTGTTTCTTAGTGGTGCTACGGATGTTTTGATATGACACCAGTCTTAGCCAAACATCTGGCTAAATATATACCGAAGAGATTTGAAAATATATGCGAGCTAATAATTAATAGTTCAATTAGCTTTGGCAAAACATTTCAAGAATTAGGGTATAATGTAAATTTCGTAATTATAGACGACGATCAAAACATTGACACTGATAGGATTGACCATGATTTTGATTGTATAATAACTGCTTTGATTCAAGAAATTAGAGACGAAGTTATAGAATTGCTTCATAAATCAAATAAACCTTTTGCTATACTATTATCTATGCAATCTGATAACTATAAAAAGATTTTTGATATTTGTGTAAAAGACAATGTGTCTTTGATTTTTATTGATCCTTATTTAGAGATTATTACAAACTCTTATACTAAGGTTCGTGGCATATTTTGGATACTGAGAGATTTTGATAGCGGGGGAATGGTATATTTTGAGCAAATTTCTGAAAGAGTTTAGCACAATCTTATTTATTTTTACTCGTAACAAAGGAGTCGTTCTATTCTTGATGGCTGTGCCCAGCTTTTAGTTCCTGCCATCCTCGTGGCCGCTAAATAAGCATATACATCTTCTTGAGATAGTTGTTCCTTTATGTGCTGAGCTTCGGAGAGATTACGCGCCGGCATATATGCGTGAAGAGCTTGGTTTGCTTGCCAGGTGCCTTCAAAAATAATGGGCCTGAAAGATGCCTTTCCAAATGCTTCCCAGACTACTTTGTAGGGCGCAAAGCTGTAAGCGCCTACTCCTAAGAGTGCCCACCAGTACCCCTTTCGAATGAAGGATTGAATGAGCAATCCCTTTCGGGCCAGCAAGATAGGTTTATTTTCCTCTAAATATGTCTTCAATGTAGGGTATTGAAGTATTTCGTTCCATGATAGGATAGTGCCATCTCTATGATAAGGTATAAGTATCCACCGAGCAGGCTGATTAGCCGCAGAAGGGTAAAACTGGGCCCTGGTTAGTAATGGGAAAACAAACTGAGAAGGCAGAAGCACTTCTCTATATCTTTTATTCGACATATAAAGAAAGTCTGGTCCCGATTGTTTAGCTTCGTCAAATATAAAAACTTCATTGGCTCCACAGGTATTTACACCTTGTCTGGGCTTTGAAAAGGGGGATACCTTGATATGGATTGAACGAAAAGATTTATTTCCTACACAAAGAGGATCCGAGAGTTTGCTTATAGGGCTGGCGATCTCTTCTCGCCATCCATTAGGGGTATATAATAGATAAGGTATAGGGAATTGAGGACGAGCCCCTTTCTCAAAACTGCATATCCCATACCTGGTATTAACTTCTTTGAAAATTCTTAATTCACTGAAGTCAAGAACTTTTAATGGTGCATAAAATACATCACCCACAATATAACTTCTAAACGATGAAGATGATTCTTCGCCTAAAAGTAGAGAAAGAGGCATAATGAATATTGCTTTTCCGCCTATCGTGAGATGCTTCTTTATAGATGCCCTTATAATCAGAGCTGCCAGATTCATACGACTCTTACCTAATAGAAGCTCATTCGGACTTTTAGCCATTTCGTAAATAAATACATGCTTTCTTACTTTATTTTTGTAATTTTCTGGTAGGTCTGCAAAAGTGATCCACGGTGGATTGCCTATAATGATATCATAAAATCTAGGTTTTAAATCTAAAAGGTCTTCATTACTAACTTGAGATGAAATATCAAATCCATACTTTTTGTAAAATTTATCTAACATGTGTTGATATAAAGTTCTGTTAAGCTCGTTTCCATATAGATTGATGATGGGCATATCACTCACTCTAATACCTTTTTTCAAACCAGATATTATCAATGCTTCTAATAAATTCCCTTCGCCAGCAGTCGGATCAAATATTGTAGCACCACGCATCCATTCTTCAAATACACCGAATTTCTCGACTAAGAAAATAGCCCATTCTATAGGAGTCTGTACACACCCTATCTTCAGGTCTTTCTCAATGCTCTTCATATTCATCGGTTCTAATACAGACAAACTTACTCCTTTTCTTTCAAGACATATATGGCCGCACGGGCATAAATGGTAATAATAGCCTGAGATTGTTTTTTGATCTGATCGATTTATACATTTTATGCTATATATGTATATTTAATATATGGCTACGAAGAAGAAAGCCTTTAGAATTGAGGATATTAAACTAAAGGACATAGAAACACTATTTGACACTTACCCCGAAATAGCTCGCAGGCTTGCTCATCTTATGCGAACAGGTAAAGTAGGGCTGCTGCTTGTGCATTCTTCTTACTTGACAAGTAAAATACCAGAAAATATAAGAAAAAGCGAAAAATTTGATCTTTTTGATATTACTGCCTTTATTTTTTTAAAGCTAAACGAGACAGAGCTTAATGAATATAAATCCGAACATATTTCAATTGATGAGGTTGAAGACAAAATTAGAAATTCTATAAAAAACTGGTGTAGAAAAAACTCGCTTCCTTTTGTACAAGATTTAGATAAGTTAAAGTTAAAAACTTAGATTTGCAACTATAATGTTTTATTTGTCGTATAGATAATGTATGAAAAAGCTACTTTTACTGGTTCCCCTGTGGATAGGGGTTTTAGTCGCAAAGCAGGAAGCCTTAGTTACTTCATCGCAGTCTGAGTGTGCTTATTCGATAAGTGACCCCAAAAAAAACTATAGGGCTAAGATGGCGCAACAATATTTTGGTAAAGGTAAGTGCAGAAAGTGGAATAGATTCTGCGGGCGGTAAAAATAAGATTGAGTAATATTCTATATATGTGAATTGTTTTACCTTGCGAAGATCAGATTGGTTTCGAAACCTAAATCACATGCCTATGAAAACGGTAGAACAAACCAAGCGAAAGGGCCTATCGCCCGCAGAAGATGTCGCATTGACTTTACTTGAAAACGCTATCGGATCGGATCTGTGCCTTTATGCAGGTGTTCCGTCGAAAATTCGTCACTTGTACAAGCAGGTGTATGGTTCCGAACCCCCAGAAACTTATGAATTCAATGCGCATTGGTCTATTCTTAGGGGGCTTCGAACCGGTGACGCAGCACTTGTAGAAGGCATCAATCAGTTTTCTACAAAATTGATCCGAATTATTAATGGCGTCCATTGGCAGCACTTTGGTAACCCCTTATATTATTTAAATCTCAAAATCTTGTATGAGTATTATCTCGCCTTATGCTCATATAGGGGCTTACAAGCAGAAGCCATAGATTACGAGCGTTTTGTCGCCTTACGCGACGAACATTTTCCTTCTCCAAGCATAGAGATGCCAGATTCTGACGAAATGCCGCCAGAACCCCAAGAAGGCGAGCTTCACATAGCTGCAGCTGCTAAAGCCGCCTTAGACGCATATATCGTGGCATTGGAAATGGATCTAATAGAGCATCGTATTTCAGCAGAAAGCATAGTGTTCGATATGATTTTTGACTACCTTGACGACGAATCGGTATTTTCAATTCTTCACAAGGAATACAAGCGTGCTCTTTCATACGTTAAAGCACAGTCTTATATGTTTGCGAATCAAATTAGTTATCGAGGTGTTCAATACGCTTATCCCTACGGTCAATTCTCCATCAAGCCCGTGTCCCAAAGCGAACTGAAAGAAATTATTCGTTCGGTTTTGAGCTGGTTTTAGTAGTAAGAGCAAAACTGAACTGACTCTGTCTGGGGGGGCAGAAGCCCCCCCGTTTCATTAATTTTATACCTTGCGACAAAATGATACAAGGCATGAGACCGCAGGAAGTAAAAAACAGCCAGACAAATGTAGAGCAGCTGGTGGAGCTAACCCTATCTCTTAACAAGCAAAACTTAGAGGGTGTTAGCGATAACACCATACAGCGGATTAAAGATTATCTATTCAAAATATTTGAGTGGCGTTCCAACAAGAATTCTCGGGTAGTCCCCTACGAAGTTCATATACTACGTCGCCCTAAAAGCAATGAGTTATTTATCAGTCTCCACTGGCGAGTATATGCTCGTGCAGCTATGGAAGCTGGGTATACTTACGATTTAGATCTCATTAAAGACACACAAGGCAACATAATAGGTGAAAAAGTAATTATCAAGCATCAACAAGGTCAATTTGAGTATCCGGCTCTCTATGCTCATTACCAGCATCGAGATAGTACTATGTGGCGAACAAACTTTTCGTTAATGTTTAAAAAGACCATTCTCAAAGAGGCTTTTGCTCTTTACTGCTCCAATCTCTTCACAGAAATGCCATTCACATTAACAGTCTTTTATGATCAATATGATGTTGAAGATCAAAATGTTGATAATAATAACACTACAGATAATTCGCCAGTTAATGACACCCAAAGTAGGGCTATACATAAGAAATCGAAGGAAAAACAAAAAAGCTTTTACTACAATGATGCTGTTAAGAAAGTTCAACTCCATTGCGCTTGTATTGTATCTATGTTATGCAAGCAAGGAGTAAGTAAAGAAGAAGTAGATAAAATACTCAATAATCGTCTTATTAGTAATATACATAACTACAATGAGCTCATAGAGCTGCGAAATGCTTTATTAAACATGTTGAATGCGCAGCAACAAAAAGAACGCAGTGATACCAGTGTAGGGGCTTAAGCTACCTTAGCCCACGGTATATTGGTGATATGGTTGGCGGCCAGCGCCTCTGACGCTGGCCGCATTCACTTTTATGCTACCGATAAGCGGAGATTGGCAGGAAGTAAGAACGATAACCCCTATGATGGATACAGCAGCAACCAAGACAATGCTTAAGTCAAAAATAAATAAACAATCAAATCGAGCTTACTAACACAAATTATTATATTCACGCATTATGTATATCTTGATATTGTCTATCATTTCTAAGATGCTCTGAGTGTCATAATGGAAGTTTTTGATTAGTTCTGTATCTCTGTATTGTATGTATAAAATTACGTCAATCCCGTATAATAGCTGATATGACAATATAATTGGAAGAAAGTATTCAGGTATTTCATTATTAAAATCGGTGCTATCATATCTTGTTAGGTCATAGTGTTCTAATACAAATGTTTTGTTATACGGATACCCTGCTTGGAGTATCATCTGGGCCTTGCCAACAATAAATACTTCTTCTCCATATAAAGTACATATCTTATTGGATAATAAGTAATCTCGATCATCTAATGTCAATTTTATGTCTGGTATGTAACTACAATTACTATATAAATGGGCTTTTATTTTATTTTTGATTTTTTCAATATCTCTCTTTGATCTCGCGCAAGGTAATATGGGGTCATATTCAAATACTTTCCGAGGTATTGCATGTACATTAAATATGATGGCCATAAATAAATATTCTAATTTTTACATTTTACTGTCTACACTATTATTCAGATCTAGTTATCTTATTTATGGTTTTTCCTAAGATATGTTGAGTTGGCTTTGTATTTCTATTATCGAGGAAATTTCCTGCTGGGATAGGGAGAAATATTCAGAGAGAATCTCAATACCAATAGCATGTTGTCCGAGCTTTTGGGCTACTCATAGCAATTGCATTATTTCTACCAAAGATTATCTTGCTTTTTATCTTTTTTCTTAAACCACCATTTAGCGAACTTATAGGTATGGATGGCCCCGAAGTAAGTACTTATCGTCCACACGATTACTAATCGAGCATCGAAGCTAAAATTAGCTTCCATGTAAATAAAACCGAGTATAATAAATCCCGTAATGATAAAAGGTATCAACACAAATAAAACGGCTCCTACCATTTCTGTCATAATGAATCTTTCTATTATTTCTACAATCTTTTTAAGCATATTTTAAATATACGAAAAAATACCTACAAATAACTATGTGCCTGCATGGTAGTTCTCTGTGCATGGCGTTTTCGAAGTTAGCCCCCGTGGAGGCTTAGTAAATTTGTATATGCACTCTCGCCGCTATATATTCCCTCGTTTCTTCGCTTTGGGCAATACGTTCTTACCATATACATACGAGCAAGTGAAAGACTATATTCTATCTAATAAAACAGTCAATCTTACAAGACATCAGGGTTATCCAGTTTTTTATGAATGGGTATTGCCTATCTTAAATCAATATCAGATTAGTTCTGGACCTATCAAGGATATAATTTTTTACCTTTATAAGACAGATCCTATTTCTGCCACACTTATACTTCATTATGTACTTAGGAAACATTATCAAGATAACGTTCTTTTAAGCAAGACTTATATCAAGGAAAATGAAGAATATGAAGACAATGATATTAAGGAAATAGTTAAGTTGGTTGTACCTTTTATGGCAAATTACTATAAGGGTGTAGGTGATAGGGGGTATCATACGATGATTATGCATAAAGATCTTGTAGATCATGTGGTTTTGCTGGTGGTACATCGAGCGATTCTGCGACAAGCCCGAAATATATTACATAGCTTAGGTTATACTCTAGAAGAATTCGTTGGACGTCCCTACATATATATGCTAAATACCATGCTCGATCATAATATACCCGAACACATACCTATTATGATAGCTGTGCATCTGATATATGCTCTTTATAAGTACAATTCTATTTATACACAGCTGTAAATTATGCAAAATAATAAATTTATAACTAATCTGACAATACTTACAGATAACGAGAAACTATTTGAAAAAACACAGAATCGTTTTATTACTACTTTTCTTATTTCTGAAAATTCTATGAATGATTATGATTTCGTTTCTACATTTTCTCGTTCCGTTTCAAACTGTGATGTTGTATTGTTATCTTTTGTAAGACCTAACAGTATATATTTAAATTTGTTGAGAACTATATACTGTTATATTTATTCTTTTGATCAGGATTATCTCTTAACTATTATAGAGCGTGAAGTGCCATCAGTAGAAGATACTGTAATAGAAACTCTTGATACAATAGATAAAATGAAAGAAGAAGCTCTTATCTGTAATGAACCCTACATTTTACCTAAACACATTAGCTACATTACGAATAATTTCTATATAGTTTTAGATAACAAAACGGATAAATCAGAAGATGATATAAACTACTGGCGAACTTTTTATGAGCCCCTACTAAATGCGCTTTATAAACAAGATAATAAGTTTAAGGAAATCATAGATTATATCAACCATAAGAAATTTATAGACTCCATAGAATTTTTCGGTATCAGGCCCCTGATAATCTATGTAATGTATCTTATTTGCAAAATTGATAAAGTATCTGATTTTGATTCTATGGAAAGTCTGCTTAATTTTTCTATATCTATAGCATACTACATAAAAAACAAGAATAAAATTAGAGATCGTTTTGGATAATTATATCATTGACATAAACACTTCTGTTTTTCAGGCACAGAATTGTCAATTCTGTCTCTATGTTTTTTATTAAAATTTCGTATAACTCTTTTTCCATTTGAGCGATCGCTGTTTCGAAAATAGTAAGAGGGTACTATGAGAGGCCAAAGAAAAGCAGAGCGCAATGCGGAACGTAATGTTAGCATGGTACGGGTAGCTAAAACTGTAAGACGTATGCTACCCTCGGAGACTTATGCTGATTTTATACGGCGTATTCCCCCAAACGTTATTTCCGACATTATGTACTCTGATAAGCCTGAGCATAAGCTGGGTGAGTATATCCTAGGGCCGTACATTGAGGAATACAAGCGTAAAGATGTAAATAAAAAAAAAGTTATCTTGATTGCCTTAAATGAGCGAATGAAGCAATTAGGATTTGAGAGTCATGTAAGCTTTGTAGTCGACGTATCAGAAAGAAGACCAAGAAAAGACTCGATACTGTATAAAATGCAGGATATGCTGGGCCGCATAAAAGATATGAGAGTCTCTGGCGACATTCAGAATGTCGCACAAAATCTAGACTATCTGGAAAAAATCCTTCTGGAGCAAAAACGCAGGTTAGAAAAGATACGGAATTACGCCTCCAGTCGGGCAAACACCAAATAGGGATTCATCGCACAGTTTATGAAACTTAAGAAGACCATTTTTCTGTTATTGAAGACAATAACCTAAATCGGAGGTGCATATGAAGACGAAAGTGAAAGTCGAAGCAGGCCGTAAGGCCCGAAAGGTCAGTGTAGCAAGAGTATGGAAGGCACTCAAAAAGTACCTGAACGAAGAACAATTTATTGCATTCGTACAAAGCTTACCAACGAAAGACTATTCCGAAGCTTTTCTCTCCAGAAACCCCGAACAATTCTGGGGGCAGTATCTCCTTGGAGAGCGAGCGGAAGAATACATGTCGGCAAGTGCCCCGATGCGTAAAATCATCACTGCCCAAGTTATTGCTCAGCACCTCATGCGTGCTCGCATCCCCGTGCCTGTGGATATACAAAAACAGGCCAATAAAAAACCAGGCAGTAGAGGACCTCGATCAGGCTCAAAAAGACAAAAGTACGAGTACATCCTCAGCCAAACACGAGAACTTATGAAAGATCCTAATCTAGAAAGCATATATCCCTACCTTCGCGAAGTAGAAACAGCTATGGAAAACGAAATTCAGAGACTGGAAGCAATAAAACAAAGCATGAAAAATAGCAGAGAAAAGAAAAACCAAAAATAGCACCTATCCCCGATACCCCCTTTACCAGCCCCGCTACCACAGCGGGGCTTTTTAGTATATATGACATAGATTGACTAAATGTTGAAAGAAAAGTAAATAACGGTTTTATATTTTTTGTTTTCATATACAGTTTTTTGAATTTTATAAAATAGATTTGTCAGGTTCTTTGCTATTTTCATTATCATCTGTCTATTCATTGCTATAGATAAAACTCTTTTTTGTATGTCTAAAATTACTTTTTTATCTTTTATTACTAATTCTGTTATGGGAATTAGCTCATCATACTCTTTATAGTGTTGTACCGTCTCTTTGTCCGGCAAAATATTCATGTGTACCATGTTCCCTTTATTAGTTATCTTCCATAAGTTTATTGGCAGTATATTTTTAATAAGACTTAGTGTCATATTGATTATTTTTATTAATCCAAAATCATGTATGTCTACTTTACTTTTTATTTCTAACTTTTTTAGATTAAAAGTCAGTTTCCTAATTTGTATTACAAAAGGCGCTGATGTTATTGAATAAAAAATCTGAAATCTGTATTGTTCATCTAAGTCTTTGTCTACTTCGTGAATATAATGTAATAGTATTTTTTCTATTTTCCTTATTTTATCTTTTAAATCTTCTAATAAACTTTTATCTTCTTTTAGATTCTCTATTGATATTTCCATGTTTTTCTTTTTTAAATAATCTAATATCGCAATTTCTACTGCTATGTCGTGAAGCGTTTCTTTAAATTCAGGATCTGAATGGTCAATTAGCTCTGTATCTACATATTCTGCTTCCATGTAGGACTGTATTTGCTTCAAAAAGGGATGTATAATAGCTTTATCTGTAAAGCGACACATTATGTTATGTAATTCATTATTATCTTCGCTCATAAGTATATAAAATACAACCTTTTTATTCATAATAAAAACATCGAGTATAGCTTTCTTTCTTTTTTGGGTTTTTAAACTTATATTTAATTCTCTCAAAATTGTTTTTTTATTGTCTCTTTTGAGTAGCCCTGATATCAAATTTGGTATTCTTTCCATGCTTCTTTTTCTTCTCATATAATACATTAGAAAGTCTGTAAGTGAAATGATTATGTTTTTTCTATCTATTTCGGGTGGTATTTGAAGTATTTGCGTCAGCACGTATGATTCTAATAGCTATTTTTGACTTATTAAAGTAAAGTACATTTCGTCTGTTCTTCGTATCCATCCTAAAAAGAAGACGCCAAATTGTTTTTGTCTGGCGAGCGTGATTTGAAGATAGTATCGGGTGCGTTCAATGTATAACTTATCCATAATCTCATTAGGATTTCTCTTTTTTAATGTATCTAAAACTGTTTGTGTTATGCGTCCATCTTGTGAAAGTCTGAGAACTCTTTGGAGAAGAGTAATAGCACGAGAGATACCTGCATTGATGCCAAAATCACAAAGGTATTCGCCTACAGGATACGGCATAGACTCAGCCTGAATAGCTACCCAATATTTGCTGTAATATGTATTATGTATGATGTCTTTAACACGACTATCATTAGCCAGAAGATTATTGAGCTGTCTTATTCCATCAGCTGTATTTATATTTCCTACCCGCTTTTTGTACTCGTCTACAATTTTCCAAAGTTGAGATTCTGGATGCGCCCTCCTAGATATTCCCCCATAAGTCTCACTACCAGGATCATTCGGATGATTTACATAACCACCTTCGTACCGTAACACTAAAGGCAAAAAGTTACTAAAACGTGCAGATTGTGCACCTGCCATGATAGAAATATACAAAATATATCGACTTTTGACTACAAATTGCCCTGTTTTATTAATATGGATAATGTCTTTCAAACTTACATCTGTGATAGGCTAAGTAGAAGGCTAAATCGTGTAGAATTGAAACATGATAGACTGGGCCAGTGCGCATACCTATAAGCTAGAGTAGATATAAGGCCCATCGTATCAAGGTTCTGAGCCCGTCCCACGGGGTACCAAAAGGTGCCCCGTTTTTATTAACATGTGAAAGAAATTTAAAACGATTTGTATTTTTTTTGATCTATGCCAGATAAAATGGTTATTTGATTCTATTTCTTCTATTATTGTGCCACCGAGCAAATAAGTAAGCTAATAATATTGATAAAGTAAAACTGAAAAAAGGGAGACTTAACAAGCATAGAATGTACATTCCAGTAATAAAAAGTAGAAAAAAGTTTAGTAGTGTAAAGACGGAAATAACACCTATTATGATAAATACATCTCTAAATACTGCTTTTAGTCGCATACCCCATATTTTCAACAGCCTAAGCAGCATAGGAAATCATCTCAACTAGGTTTTCTAGATACCTTAAAGCCCTCTGTGTCTTCATTACACTCAACTAATCTAAATGGCTTGTTTATATTCTGTCCTTCGTAGAACAATAAAATGGTATAACTCATATCTAAATCTACAAACTAATTATTTATCTTCTCATAGTGTTTCGAAGGTTTTACAATTAGTGTGGTAAAGTATGTTTTAGAGAGCGATTCCCGTGTCAATATAAGACATGGTTATTTTGAGTTTTTAGCGGGTAAAGTGATTGATATCTCTCCATGTCAGAACACTTTGATCGGTACTGGTTTCAGGGTATCTATACCTCGGGGTCAAGAAGGACTTTTATATTTATCGCCTAACATGCTGCAGAAAGGTCTTCTTCTTACCAATTGGGTCGGTACAATAGATAGTGATTATAGGGGCGAGGTAAAGTTTATAGTAAAAAATTTGACTTCAAATTACATAAAGATTGTTGAAGGTGAAGTTTTAGGGTACTTAACTATTTCGATGTGTTATAGGACTACTGACATGCTACCTCGATTGTATTCTATGTACGACGTTGTTATACAGATTGCAGGCTGTTGCAGAATGCCTGTTTACACCACAGATGCTGCTTCGGGGGCCGACGTTTTTGCTTGCATAGATGAGCCTGTTGTTCTAGAACCCTTAAAGGTAACTCCGGTAGATACAGGGCTGACTATAAGAATCCCCGATGGTTATGAGATGCAGGTGCGGCCCAGAAGTGGTCTTGCCGCCAAGCATCAGGTAACAGTCATACCTCAATTCTACCGAGGCCCCATATATGTGCACCTCATGATTTACCTGATCAATCTGGGTTCTGAATCTTTCACTATCAATCCCGGAGATAGAGTTGCTCAAGTAATACTTACGCCTTTTACACGATTTACTTTTCAGCAAGTTGCACCCAATGAATTAGACACTACAGAAAGAGGAGAAAGCGGTTTCGGAAGTACTGGAATATAAATAAGCACAAAATAATCAAATATCTCTTATTGATATTTCGTTAAGATTCAAAATATCATGAGTTATAGATTTCATTAATTCTATGCTTACAAATTTCGTATAGTTCAGGGTCTTTTTCTATTGCTATAAAATAGCGGTTCGTTTTTGCACAGACGGCGGGCACGGTACCTGTACCAGCAAAAGGGTCTAATACAGTGTCTTTGGGATTTGAGCTGGCTGCAATAATACGCTGCATGAGCCGCTCGGGCTTTTGAATAGTATGAAGTTTGGAAGCGAGAAGTTCTTTGGATTTATATGTGAGCTGTTTAATATCACCCCAAACGTCTCCGGGGTTTTTGCCTTTTTCGTTGTATTTAGTTCGACTGTATTTACCGCTTTTAACCGATGGTACGCGTTCACATCGAATGCGATGAGTGAGTTCTACTAATTGAGGCACTCTGATCTGGTCTAAGTTAAATACGCGTGGTTGAGGACCACGAGTAAAGTATGCTATAATGTCGTAATTATTGGTATATTTTTTTCTACCTTGGGCCAGTCTGCTGGGCTGATACCAAACTATCTTGGACTGCAAAGTAAGATATGGACGATAATCTATAAAATCAATGCAATCTGGTTTGCCAAATAAATAAAGCGCACCTCCTAATTTTAGTTTCCGATAAAACAGCTTAATAAGCTCTAGATTATATTCTTGAATTGATTTCACCTTGTCCCATTCGTATTCAGTTATACCATAAGGGCCATCTGATATTATTAGGTCAATGCTACTATCGGGTAATTCTGATACTACTTTCCACATGTCAGCCAAGTATAGCTTACCATGGGGGAATTCTATAACGCCCATACAGCTGCTATATGTAAATATACTTATTCTATTACCACTCGAAAACGAGCGATAATAGTATGGTTTTTTAATTATATTCGATCTGTTACAATCATGATATGAACCATTCTCTTATATTAAGAGATTTACCGGATAGGTGTTTTTATAGCTTATCAGACATACGAAACAAAGTTTTATGGGGTGATGCGTTTTCAGTATTGAATAAGATAGAATCAGAGATATTTGACATGGTCTTTATTGATCCACCCTACTTTCTTCAATTGCCCAAAAGAAAGCTTTATCGATGGAAAATAAAAAATGTTGTAGATGCTGTAAATGACGATTGGGATAAGTTCGAATCTTTTTCTGATTATGATAATTTTATCACATCTTTGCTTCGTGATGTACATAGATTGATGAAGCCGCAGGCTACGATATGGGTCATCGCTACATATCATAGTATTTTCAGAATTGGTAAGATTATGCAAGATTTAGGGTATTGGATTTTAAACGATGTCATATGGGTTAAGACTAATCCGATGCCTAACTGGCTGGGTGTACGATTTACAAATGCTACAGAAACTCTCATATGGGCAACACGTTCTAGAGAAAGTAAAGGTTACACATTTAATAGAGAACTGGCAAAAGAATTCGGATTGGGCAAAACGGGTTCTAATGTATGGATACTTCCGCTTTGTACAGGGGCCGAGCGCCTAAAAGACGAATTGGGCCGCAAGCTGCATACTACCCAGAAACCCATAGAGCTTCTTAAACGAATAATCTTGACTTCTACAAAGGAAGGAGATTTAATTTTGGACCCTATGGCAGGCACGGGCACTACAGCGTGTGTAGCCCGTTCTTTAGGACGACACTTTGTGATTGTGGAAAAAGAAGAAAAGTACATAAAAGGAATTGAACAAAGGTTAAGCCGGATTCCTTGTCTGACCGAACACTTTAATGTGGGCCTGGAGGGACTTGAACCCCCGACCAACGGATTATGAGTCCGCTGCTCTAACCACTGAGCTACAGGCCCAACGCAAAATTCTATAATGTTCGAAATCTAAACTTTCTAAATAAAATAAGATATTTGAAAGCATATGTATTAGAAATGTGTTTCGAACTTTTTAGTATGCTATGGGCAACCTTTTAGAGTTTGCGGATAAGTATGGTAAGACTCTGGCGAAGCACATTGGTACGCTGGCTTACAGTGGGAAACTCGATGAACTTATTCAAGACCTCATGGCATTAGATTTTATGCCCTCCATGGATGCGACCAATTTTGTATGTGTTCCTTTTGCTGAGGATGCAGCCGTTCTGGCATCTCGTTTTGGAAAGCTAAATATCGTTGTTTTAGGCGAACTCGTACAACCAGCAAAAGGCATTACACTAGATAACCTCAATATCGCCCCATTCCTCAATATGCAGCCCAATTCACACGTTCTATTGTTCTTTAATGACAGTATTGAATCTGAACTAACTACCAAAGCCTTAAAAGAGAGATTCCCACATATACAATTTGAGCTAGTGGATTATGGTGTATCGGCAGTTAAACCCATAAATACCGATGAATATACACAGTATAAGATATTTAAAAAGTACAATCTTATACAGATAAAGAAATAATTATCAGGCCCTAATCTCTATCTGTTCGGTATTAAATGGTGTGGTTTGCGAGGGGTCGGGGATAATGTTAATACCACTACGAGTCCATAAGACATTAGTTACGATTTTTCTTATAGTAGTACAATCTATGTTGTGCGGCTCACTATAAACGACTCTGATTAAGTCAATAATGTTGGGTCTTTTTTCAGGTCTTATCCAGAAATAGTAGATTTCTGCTGAAAAATCGTATTGATAGTTAAAATAGTTTTTTGAAGAACTGACATCTTCTATGTTATGCATGACTGCCCAGTCCATTTCTGGAAGGCTCCATTTGATAGTAGCATAATATCCTTCAGCATTGTTACTGCTGGTACCGGGGCCAAATACACGTACAGAGGGTATCTCGTTGCTAATTCTTTCCTGCCATCCAAAATCAATCATAAAACCTCTATACAGTAAGAAGTCAGAAAAGTGAAACTCAAAGTTAACTTTTGCAGATACCCAGAAATGTGTTGCCCAAGGACCAAGCTTACGATATATGGCAAGTTCGTGCTTATCTTGATATTCTATCGTGTATACTATAAATGCGGGGTACTGCTGGTGTAGGTTCATATACTCACTCCTGTGCTTAACAGGTACTCTAAGTAGATTGGACATTCTCCTTTTTAACTCCTTCATATAACTCGCAAAGTCAATATAGAAGTAATAATAATCTCTTGTTTCTATGTATAGTGTATCTAAAAGATTTTTACTTTCTCCCCGCCAATCAGGAATATATAGGAAAGTAGTGAAAATCGATGGATTATTGTAGCTTATACTATACACTGGTGGTGCGGGGGATAAAGTACTACCCGTAAATACGGTAGGCGGTAAAATGGGGCTGTTAAGAGCAGCTAAAAAGTCGTTAATGTTAGCATCGTGTTCCATAAAAACCAGTATATAATCTTCGTTAGCAAAACAAACAGCTTTGGGATCATTAGGTAGATTGAGCGAGTATCCTGGCCGAAACCTGACCGAAACAAACCCCATCCGCTGCTTCAAAGAATAATTCGTAAAAGTAATCCCATTAATCGTCGTTACCCTATCCCTATACCAGAAATAACCCTCCTCAGTAGGATAGTCATCATCATACATACCATACCCGATTGTGACGGGCAAACTATTTATATTGGGTACTATAACATTGTTGTATATGTAGTTAGCTTTTGGCTCCTTATATCTGATTTGCAAAATATTTTCTATAACATATATTCTGTCTTCATCTGACCTTTTAAATGCTACTGCTCTATAACCTTCGGGGAAAATAAGGCCGTTGACGTATCTAAAGTTTGACATTAAATAAAATATACTACGATTACTTATTGAAACCTTATTTCGACGATTTGAATATAAGGCTATGATCACATCCGACATTGTAGTTGTGCCAAGAGATAATCGTGAGATTTTGCCAGAAAAGTTTGATTATTTACCGGCTGTCTTATGGCTGTTTAACGACACTATTACTATTTACAATAGCCGAACCGACGAGTATCAGGATATTGTTATATCCGACTCTACATCCAATTCGCTTCTTCCCGCTCCAAACCAATGTGATAACCATGTAATATCAAGATACTTTACTACTTTTACTGATCTATGCCATAATGGCAGCAACATTAGAATATATTCATTAGGAGTTGTAAATGCTAAAAATATTATTGATACAATCACAAATTATCTCAGCGATATTTATCCTGACGACTATACTTTTATGCAGCCTGCTTCTATGAAGTATAACAATAATTTTGATACTTATGTAAGCACATTATTTTTATTGACCTCGCATGCAGCCGATGTGTATGCCTGCCATGTCTCTCATTTTGAACAAGCCCCTGATAAAGTTATTGATTATGTATTAGACCAAGCGACACGTACAAAATGTAATGTCTTTATAGACACAGGTATTTCAAATAATAGAAATGTTTTTACACAAGTATATAATGCTTGTCTTAATTTTGGCCATGATTCGTCTGGGTGGCGAACACCGATTTTTATCGTTCTTAATTTGCCGCTCATTCCTAGTTCAATGGTGCATCCTTATTCCATTCCGAATCAAGGAGTAGGGGGTCGCTATAATGTTATGGTCTTTCATGGCCACGCACAGCTTCGTGGTAGAGTCGTAACCGGCTATATCCCAGCCTCCGTTTTCTATGGCACCATCCTAAGCGAAAAAGCAAGAGTCGATTATTACAGCAGCATCGTAGATCGGATTAATTTTGTAGCTAAAGGAACCAATGTAAATATAAGAAAAAACCAATATCTGCACTTTTACGATATAAATAAAATCAATACTCCATACATAGAAGATGGCTTCTTGTACCTTAGCTTCCCGAGAACAACAGAAACAAGAGATGACTTTAAGATACTTAAACACGAAAATAACGCCAGATTGGCTATAGATCTGGCTATAAATATGATATACGGCTTTAAGGGAATTATTGGTCTCTCTAATACTGACGAAGACGTAGTTAAACAAAAAATAGTCAATATATTGGGAATCATTAACCACAAATTTTCCCGAATGACACCTTCGGGGCAATTTCAGGGGCTGGGCCTTAAGAAATTTAGTTTGGAAAAAAATAAATTATATGTGGATATAGCGCTAAGTATTTCTTCTGTTATAATGTATATAAATCTTGTGGTTTCATCTTATTAAAAACATGTTTGACCTAATTATAGGTAATCCGCCTTATGTGATGTTAAGGGCAATGGAGCATAAATACAAGAAAGCTATAATAGTACAATGGCCAGAAATTAAACACACTACTATAAATCTGTCTTCTATTTTTGTAATGATATCTTTACGGTTATGTAAAGATGATGGCCAGATATGGTTCGTTATCAATCGCTCTATACTATACAATATTTATGATAGTCTATTAATCAATCGCGCAGCATATGAAAAGGGATTTGGCTATGAGGAAGGGTTAGCTATTGAAAAGGGGCCTTTTGGTCGTTATAGCCCCCAAGCTAGTATAATCATGTGGAAAAAACAAGATACTCAGAAAATAATAAACATACACATTCCCACATCTAAAAAAAGACTTAAGAGTTCAGGTATATCAGTATGTAGCCACGCTTGTACAGGCAAAAATAGTGTCTATATCTTAAATCCACATAATGTAAATGATAAATATGTAGAAATTATAAAAGAAGGACGAAAATTTCTGCTGGAAAAAGGAGCTTTAAAAAATGCAGTAAAAACAACAAGGTTAAAGAGCGATTTTATACCAGAGAATGTTTATATTATATTCCCTTACAATAATGAAATTGTGCCATATCCTCCTGAATATATGAACGAAAAATTTCCAATGACTATGAATTATCTGGCTTTGCATCGTAATATAATAGATGTTCCCGAGAAAGATATATGGTATGTCTATACGCGCCGACCGTCACCTTGCGTGCTAAAACCTAAAATTTTAGTTGCACATACAACAAGAAAATTTGACATTTACAAAGTAGATAAAGCTGACTATGTGCATTATTCAGGATATGCCATAGTATACAAACACGATATTAATAAACTGTACAATGCAATAGATCTTGAGAAGTACAAGTATTACATTTCCTGCTACGCTCAATACATGGGGGACGGATGGTTTTCAGTACGAGGCCACATGATTGAAAAAGCTCTGTTAGAAGCTATAGACTTCAATAAACTTTAGCTCCTCTGCCCCCCACAATATAGATATCCATCCTTTATGCTTATACGTAACCTATGCATGTCTTTAACGCATGATTGTATTTTATTTTTTGTATTATTTTTGTAAGTTTTGTAGTAATTTCTGATATAATTTCTTGCTCTGTCAAATTTTTCTTTACTTTTTTTTACTTCTCTGTAGTTATCATTAAAACGCTCTTGGTCTTGCATCGGATAAATATACAAAATAGGGGTTTGTTTTTGTTGTTATGACATAACTTATACCTTGCGATGTTTAGATAGGTGGTATGAAAACGCCATCAGTAGAGGGTTACCTTCAGGAAGTCCTCAATAACCTAAGTGAAAACAAAAATCCGTATTGGATTAGGGAAGCAGAAAGCCGTCTTATAGACTCTCTCTATTATTTCATAGAACAGAGCACTCCTCATGCATCAGGGGCCTATCTGGATGGCTCCGTAGAAATGCTATGCTATATCGATCAACTATGGGAAATGTACTCCTCTAAATGCCATTTTCTAACAGCATGGTTTAGATTCAGAAAAGAATTATTGTTCAATATCTTCGAGTCTCCAAGTAAAAACTATGAATATAGACGTGGATTTTTTGATACCCTATATTTAGCCAGAAAATATGTCCAACATCCAATAACGCAGCAAATAATTTACCATTATAGATACGCCTCCTGATTTAATACACTATCCGTACCCAAGGCACATTCTCTCGAACTAAGTCCTTTATGATCGTGTCATAATACCTGAGGTCTTCTGACCTATCCGATAAGCAGTCACTATCAACGTAGATTAAAAAATATTCTCCTAGATGATCTACAAATGGCTGTACTTGTATATCGCAGCTGTTAAAATCTTCTGAAAACTTTCTAAGAATATCCTGAATTTCACTGTGTCTGCCTAAATGTTCTATGAGCCACTGGATGTTCTTTCTTGATTCTGTGATCATATAAGTATGTGTACTTCGAAATTGATTAATTAACGTTTTTGCTATCCTTCCAAAATGTCTATGGCATTTATACATTCATAGGGGCCAGCATAGAATAGAAAATTCAAACGGCTACAGGAGCAGATATTGCTGGATGATGCTTGTAATTAAGAAGTGTTATGTCTGACGGCGATATATCGTCTATATCTTTTTTATTTTCTGTTATTTTTATTTGTGGCAGTGGGTAGGGATCTCTGGCAAGCTGGGTTCGTGCCTGCTCCTCGTGATTTAAATACAAGTGTAAATCACCTATAAAGAAGTGCAATTTTTCAGGTTTGTAGTCTGTTATGTGTGAGATTATATGTAGAAGTAGAGCATAGGAAGCAATATTAAATGGCAGGCCCAGAAAAACATCTGCGCTGCGCTGATAGATTAGCATGGACAGCGTTTTAGTTTCGGGTTCAGCATAAAACTGATACAGAACATGGCAGGGGGGCAGTTTCATTTCCAACAACTGCCCAACATTCCATGCTGAAACAATGATCCTGCGACTATAAGGATCGTTCTTTATCTTTTCTATGGCCTCCTTGAGCTGATCGTAGTTTTCACCCTTGTATCCAGGCCACCTGCGCCATTGATACCCATAAATCGGCCCCAGATCCCCATTCTCATCCGCCCACTCGTCCCAAATAGTTACCTTATTTTCATGCAAATACTTGATATTGGTATCACCCCTAATAAACCAAAAAAGTTCATAAAGTATAGACTTAAAATGTACTTTTTTAGTTGTAAGTAGCGGATAACCCTCATTCAGGTCCACTATAAGATGATACCCAAATATACTTCGGGTTCCTACCCCAGTCCTATCAAACCTCTTGGGCGCCTGAAGAAGAGTTTTTAATATATCTAAATAGTTTTGCTCAAAAATGGACATAAAATGTATATTCACTTCGAAAGTTTATCTTATATGTTCTTCCAAGCATACCTATTCCTATGAGGCTTCTGATTTACACACTAATCTTCTTAATTTGAATGCGTACTCTATCTACCTTGCGACGAGTTGATTTATAGTGGTATGAAAACGCCAGTCGAAGTCAGCGGGGCCCGAAAGGGCCGAAAAGTAAGCGCCGCCAAAGTTTGGCGCGTTTTGAAGCAAATCCTGAGTGAGCAAGAATTCCACGCCTTCATGGCCAGCATCCCCAAGGAACTCCACATTGAAGCTCTGGTTTCTGGCGACCCTGAAAGCTTTTTCGGTCGCTATCTCTTAGGTACGCAGCTGGAAGCCTACCTGACAGCTCCCTTCTACCGTCGGCGCCGCATCCTGGCTCAGGTGATTGCGCAGGCTCTGGAAGCCGTAGGGATACCTGTACCTGAGAAAATTCAGAAGGCCGCTACGGCAGGCGAAGGGCGTCGGGGCCCACGAGGACCACGAGGTGAATCCCGCCTGACCCGCTATCAAGCCCTGCTTGAACAAACCCATCAGCTCCTGCAGGACCCCAGCTACACTCACATCCACCAGTACCTCACGGAAATCGAAGCAGTACTAAAATACCATGTTCAGAAACTCATAGATCTCCAAAACTACCTAAAATCCAGAAAACAAAAGCAGACGCAAGAGTAAAAAAAGCAGTCAGGTAAAACACACCCCCGCCCCTATGGGCGGGGGTTTTTATTTTAACCCGTTATTGTGCATCTCGCTACCTTTGCTTGCAACCCACAATAAACAAATCTTTTCATCGCAAGGTATAAAATTGATTCTGT
>Ga0197142_1000662_pt1 | contig 31784 bp, 26 predicted proteins | sample GBS60_MetaG_FD_148614 | JGI IMG/M metagenome (GOLD analysis project Ga0197142, IMG submission 148614) | Sediment microbial communities from Great Boiling Springs, Gerlach, Nevada, United States - GBS 60_MetaG | ecosystem: Environmental > Aquatic > Thermal springs > Hot (42-90C) > Sediment...
GGAGCGTAGGTTTTGTGGTGTTACCCCGTCGGTGGCTGGTGGAACGCAGTCTTGCATGGATAATGGGTTGTCGTCGTTTATCGCGCTGTTATGATGGGTTGTGCGAGGTAGAGGCTTCCTGGATAGAGTGGGCCTGTGTGCGGTGGTTGGTGCGTCGGATAGCAAGGATGGACAAATGCTAGACAGTCTCTAAGATGCGGATCCCTTTCCCAAATCCTTCCCCGCCCATCAGGGCGGGGCACTAAGCCGTCTCTATTATGGGGATTTGTACACCGAAAAGAGTGTAGCCGGGTTCGCTATGCAGCAGTTTGAGCTGGCCCCCATGCTGCTCTAAGATCTGCCGGCAAATCGGAAGGCCCAATCCAGTGCCTTCGCCAGGTGCTTTCGTGGTAAAAAGAGGATCAAAAATGCGCTCCTGGATTTCTATGGGGATGCCATGTCCATTGTCCTGGATGAGGATGAGGGCCTGTAGTCCTTCTACTCGGATTTCTATGCGCAGGAGTCCTTTTTCGGGCGGCATAGCCTGAATAGCGTTTTGAATGAGATTGGCCCATACCTGGTCGAGGCGGGCAGGGTCTCCTTCCACCCAGATAGGCTCTGATGGCCATCGGGTTTCTACCTGAACTCGGCGTAAGAGCGGCTTATAAAAGTCTATCGTCCGAAGGAGGCTCTCCTGCAAGATAAATTTATTTTTTTCGCTACTTTCCCGGATTTCTCGGACATAAGTGCGGATACGTTGTACCCGTTCTTGAAGTTTTTCCGTAGCGGTACGGATCTGGGCCAGGTAAGTTTCCGTTTCTATCCAGCTGAGCCAGGTTTTCAGAACATCTGGTTTCTCTAAATAGGGCGAGAGGTCTAGCCACTGATCGGGGGTATATCCCAGGGTAGCGAGCTGCTGGAGGAGATAAGCGGGCAACTCGGGGTGGGCTTTTTGCCATGATTCGTAGAGGGCGCGTCGCTCGGAAGGGGATTGAGGTGGGTGAGCAGGACGGATAAAAGTCGGACGGATACCGGATAACCGGCGCTCTACTTCTGAAAGCGCCGACTGAATGATACCCAGAGGGGTGTTTATTTCATGGGCGATGTGGGCGGCCATAACGCCGAGATTGGCCATCCGCTCATTTTGGAGAATCTGGGTCTGCTGCTGCTGAACCTGGCGGGCTAATGCGGTCCTCTCTGTCGCCAGCCGCCGCCGAAGCTCCCGATGATACCATTCTCTTAGAGCTATAGCCCCTGCCCCGAGAAGCAGCAGTAATATCGCTCCTCCTATTCGCGCATAGGTCGTCTGATACCATGGAGGGACTGCACGGATCACCCATTCCCGGGATAGCGGCCGGGGATACCAGGGATGCAAGACCGAGAGCCGAATAGGCACCTCCCCCTCCGGCGGGAGGCTCAAAAGTATCTCCCGCCCCTCCGCTAAAAGCGGTGTCTCTTCACCCACCCGGTAATGCACCAGCGCATACCCCGGCAAAAATGGCGCGACCACTTCCCACCTGAGAGAGAGATACGACCTTTCCGCGGGAATCTCGTACCTATTTCCACCCAGGCTTTTCAGGCCCGGTCCTTTCAGGGAAGCTTTTAGCTGGATAGGGGGCAGCTGCATAGGCCCTTCGGCTATCTCTATAAGGCCGTGCGAAAGAAGAAGATAGCGCCTTTTCGCCGTTTGCCACGCCGCTAAAAGGGTGCCCCAGCTGGCGCTGATGGGTAAGGCCTCCTGAACCCAGGGAGCCTGAGCCAGCGTATCCCAGCCTGCCCCCCTTCGCCATAACCACAGACTCCCCACCCGCACGCAAAGCCGCTTCTCCCAGACCCTACCTTCTTCAATAAATCCTCCCACCTTTTCCCCCTGCCAGGCGCCTCCTGTTTGCCGATACACATACGTGCCACCCCATACCCACACTTCCCGATCCCCATAACCCACCCCCTGCACCGCCATGGGAAAAGTATACCTCCGCTTTTGCCCCGATGGATCTTGCAAGATTACCTCCTTTCCTATCACATAGGCCAGCCACTCTCCCTGAGCCGCTACCGACTTTACGTAATAGCCTGCCTCCAGTATGATGCGGCCTTCCTCATCCATAAGTCCCCTTGGTGTAGCCCACACCCAGTATCCCCTACCAGTACCCTTTACATAAGCCGCTTCTATCAGGGTAGCTGGATAACGCCGTATAGTCCTCTTCTCCGGGTAATAGGCCATTTCCCCCTGCCAGGCGACCCAGGGATCGCCCTCTCTTCTCCAGTTTGTGAGAACAGATCCAAAAATATGACTCCAGCCTGCTGGAACCTTCGGATAAAGTCCTACCACCTCAGCATTTGTCAGGACCCAGACCACATCGCCTCTTTGAGCCTCCGAGATCCCATATACCTCCCTTTCACCACGCCATAATAGCGTGGTATCCCCGATGGCATATACTCGATTCCCGATGAGATAATAACTTTTGCTGAGCATGCGCACGCCTTCTGCCGCCTTGAAAACCCCCGATGGCGTGGTCCGATACAGTTCGCCCCGGCTCGTTAGGCCCCAGCCCGCTCCATTCGTCCACACGAACCTCTGAAGGGGAACCGGGCACAGCAAAGCAACCCGCCATTGCGTGGGGTAGCCCTGAAATATGGTGTCCTTTCGCTGGATCCACAGGCCGCTGGTATCTGCGCCTATGAGGGTACCGGGCAGCGGATATGCGGTGAGATTCTTCGCTCTGGGAATCCAGAAGCTCTGGGTAGCCCCCCGAATCCCTACCCCTGAGGGTTCTGCCCAGACGGCCTCGCCCCATCCGGCCTGAGGTAAAGGCAAAGTCCGGACATGCGATCCCTCTCGGATATAGACCCCATTCAGCCCGACTATCCATAGGCGCCCTTCTGCATCTATGGTGCCTATTCTGCCTTCACCCGGCAGGAGGGCCACGCTTTCCCAGAGGCTTCCTACCAGTCGCCATACGCGCCGCCCTTCGCCTAAGTACACCTCCCCCCCCTGCCCCTCCATCAAGTAGGCAGCCGGCCCTACCCGCCCGTAGGGCGTACCCCACTTCTCCCACAGAATCACCAGAAGCCCTATCCACCCCCATAGACCCATACCCCAAAATAAATCAACCCGATAGGACGCCGGGAGCTATGCTTATCTTTGGGTATGAGGAATCACGATCTGCGAGTAGAAGGCGCCCTCCAAAAACTTAATCTCGCCTATCGGATTGCTGACGACGGGGACTTTATCCTGGACTGGGAGTTAGAAGAAGGCCGTACGCAGCGCGTGTATGTCGGGTCCAGAACTTTTCATCTGGGACCCATGGAGATCCGTGAAGTCTGGTCTATCGTCGGTTATTTCCCTTACGTTCCCGCCGAGAAGGTCTCTCGCATGCTTTTAGAAAAAAATTCCCAGTTCAAGATCGGAAGTTTTTGCTACCAGAAGCGTAGCGATGGCTCTTATGTGGTAATCTTTTCTGCCCGTGTACCGGCTGAACATCCTTCCCACGACTTGGGGGCGGTCATCTTTGCGGTGGCTCAGACCGCCGATGAAGCCGAGAAGGAAATCATGGGAACCGACGACTTTTAACAGGGCGGCGCCAAACTCGCCAGCGGAAATCAGGTCTAATCAAGTCCAGACCAATACAGACAAAAGTTGGCCCCCTTGAACCCAGATCTTTCGGCGGTTTACTTTCCCTGCGTAAAACGAGAGCGTTGTATCAGGGATGCAAATTTGCCATCCCCACCCGTTCAGAATATCTCTTGTTTTGTCGAAAACCATACCTTTGCAGAATGAACACCCTTCCCATCATCTTGATGGCTGTCCTCTTTGCGATAGCCGTCCCGGGCTTTACACCTAAAGCCCGCAAGCAAGCAAAAGGATTTTCTTCCTTGCCAGAAGACAGGGCTGTCGGCAATCCGGATCCTCGCGTAGAAAAGGCCCTCAAAAAACTTGGCCTGAAATACGAAGTGGATAAAGATGGCGACTTCAAACTGATCTTCTCTGTAGAAGATGACCGCACCCAGGTGGTGTTTATCAATTCTACTACCGAGACCCTTGGCAAGATGGAAATCCGTGAAATCTGGTCGCCTACCGCTAAGTTTAGCTCCACCCCCCCTTCTGCTCTCTCCCAGGCGCTTCTGGAGAAAAATAGCACCTTCAAGATCGGTAGCTATCAGTACAAAAAATCCGGAGGCAACTACTATCTGGTTTTCAGCGCTCATCTTTCTGCTGAGGCCCCGGCGGAAGAGCTTGGCTCCATTGTGGCTGCTGTAGCCAAAACCGCCGATGCCACCGAAAAGGAAATCATGCAGAGCGACGATTATTAGGTCAGGGGACCCAGCAGACTAAGCCTTTTATAAGCTGAGACCTGCGGGGCCCGTGGGAGCACCTGAAACGAGGGGCTCTTTTTATTTCAATCTTCGGGCGGACTCTCTGCACTAAATCCGGTTTCATTTATGAAGCTCAGCGGGGAGCCATTCTCCTCAAGCTCCTTCAGGCGGGAAAAGGTGAGGTCAGGGGTGGCAGGTACCTGAATGTGAATGGTTTTTGGGGGTGGGCCGCCCACCTGCGGAGACTGTTGCAAAACTTCCTTTACAGGCGTCCGAGAATGCCCGTGAGCAGCACGGCAAACGGGTATAGTAGTGCTTTCGCGCATTTTTGCAACGGTCTCCTGCGGCGGGCGGCCCACCCCTTCCCTCGCTTTTAGATTCCCCTACAGGTCTCTCATCGATGTACCGAATCCTGAGAGGGGATGTGGGGGTGGGCCTGGTTACAATTCCCCTCTTGCATATCTCCAGAAATCCGTATCTTTGCCTCATGCGAATCCTTGCAAACCTCGCCGTAGTAACCCTTTTCGGGTTTGGCCTCGGATGGGCCCATGATGGCCAATCCTCAAAAATGGTACTCAAAGTAGAGAAAGACCAGGTAGAGCTCGCTCAAAAGGCATTATCTTCTATCAAGGGCGTGCAAAAAGTCTCTTATGACGAAGCCAGCAGTCAGATGGTCATTCTTTACCACAAGCCCACTCTGGGATGCTGCAGCCGTATTCACAGTGCCCTTCAGAGTGCCGGTGTGAAATACACCCTTGTCTCCAATGAAGAGGTACCTGCCTGTAAAGGCAAAGAGCACTCTGGTGAGCACTCTGACGCTGGTGTCCCGGCTACCCCGGTCAAACAGAAAAGCAAAAAGAAAGGATGCTGTAAAGAAGCTTCTCAGGCAAGCTGCGCCAAAGGCGCATAAGCCTCTCATTCAATCAGACGTATAAAATCTATCACTGTCAGAAGGGGTGGGCTGTAATGCTCTGCCCCTTTTTGATATTTGTATGCGCCTGTTGGCAGCTTTCGTTGTATCGGTGAGTATAGCCCAGAGCTGGCAGGAGGTGGGCGGCGGAACAAATGCCCCCGTACATGCGATGCTTAGCTGGGATGGACATCTTTATGTAGGGGGGCGATTTACAGCGGTGGATGGTACGGGTCTGCAGGCGCGGGGTATTGCCCGCTGGACGGGTAGCCGCTGGCAGGCTCTCGCTAACCCCGGGGCCGGAGGAAATGGCCTGATCCATACGATGGCGATCTATCAAGGCAAGCTGATTGTCGGTGGGGATTTCGTGGGGATTGGGGGTAGCAGTGCCCGTAATCTTGCCGCCTATGACCCTGCGACTCATACCTGGTCAAGCGTAGGCGGTGGCGTCAATGGCCCCGTGCATGCCCTTTGTGTCTATGATGGCGAGTTGCTGGTAGGTGGGGCATTCACCCGGGTCGGACTGACGCCCAACGATCGGCCTATCGCCTTCTTTGCTCGCTGGGATGGCACAAACTGGAAAGCCCCAGACCCTGAAAACCCCAGCCACCTCCTTACAGGGAGCGTCCTGACCTTCGCCGAGTATAGTGGCAGGCTCTACTTGGGTGGAAGCTTCCCGGCCGCTTACCACAACGAAACCAATAAAGCCTATCTCGCCATCTGGGACAAACACACCGAAAAGCTCCTGCCCGCTTACCCACCCGAAAAGGGCCCCGACAATACCGTATTGAGCCTCACCGTCTGGAATAACAAACTTTATATTGGGGGCGAGTTTCAGATGATCGGAGGGTTGGCCTCTCCGCATTTAGCCGCTTTAAATGGAACTACCTATCAGCCTGTGCCGGGCTCTCCCACTGGGGGACATGTTCGTGTGCTTTTATCTACCGAATCGTATCTGTATGTGGGGGGCAGTTTTACCGGTGCGGGGGGCGTGCGTGCTAATCGGGTTGCTCGTTTATCCATCAGCGGGCATTGGTCGCCTCTCGATTCGGGTATCGGCCCTCTTGCCGTCAGCGCGCTGGCCCTGCACAATGGCTACCTGTACGCAGGAGGAAACTTCACTCAGGATGGAGCCGGTCAGGCCCTTGCGCATATTGCTGTCTTCAGCCAGCCCGCCGCACTCCATGTCCAGCCTGCCCCTTTCGTTTCTATGCAGTATTCTCCGCCTCATGTTACCCTAAGGACAGAAAAAAACCTTGAGGCTACGCTCATCCTGTCTAATTGCCTTGGTCAGTCCGTCCTTATCCGATCGCTTTTTCTTGCTCCCAACATACCTGAAACCATAAGTTTCTCAGGCCTACCCTCTGGCCTTTACCTGCTCACCCTCACTTCCGAAGATAAGCCTCTTCTGCGCACTCAGCTCATCTGGCTACCCTAACATTCTAGAACAGAGCATGCGCTATCCCCTGACTCTCCTGATACTACTCCTTTTGCAGAAAGGCCAAAAAGTAGAAACGGTGTTAGATGAAGTAATACACAGAGACACATCATAGTTCACAAATGTATGAGCCTAACTTCTGGAAAGCCGGGGGAGTGCGGAGATAAGCCGTGAACTGCATCCCTCCAGCACCGAACCCCCTTAGCCACCCCCTCACCTTTTAGTCTTTCCAGCATGGTCTTCCTGTATTCCTCCGTCCGTAAGTCCACGACCAACAGCAAATACCGCCATACAAACCCTGCTCCACCCGCTGCCGCTGTTTCTCCCCCTCACGCTCCAACGCTGGCGAACCTGCCCCATACCATCCCACCCACCTCTTATCCGCAAATATCACCGCATCCCCAGCTTCTACCCCCGCTGCCTGAGCATCCATCAGCTACTTTTTTCAGGCCTTCTGCCAGCTCACATCTGCTTTTTCCACCATACTTCGGGGTACCTCCCGCCTCGTCTATCCCAGCTTTAGCGGAGACAATCCCTGATAGCGCCGGGCCTTATGAACATCGCACTCCGACCTGTACGCCTTGTGGAGTTCTTCAGGCGTGTGTTACCAGCTAATCGTGCTTTTGCATCCTCTTCGAGCCACGAGTAAACATAACAAAAAATTAGAAAATCCTGCTCTGTCTTTTGGTATTATTCGAAAACACGCAAAAATACTCCTTTAAGCTAATCTCATATTTCTGACAACTGTTCTCAGGTGTTTGCAGAGGGATTTTGGGTAGCAGCCTGCTTCAAGGACATAGCTTCCACCAGTCCTTTATCATGGCTGCACAGGCATGGCCATTACCCCCGTACCAGATGCCATTGACAAAAGCACCGGTAAGTTCATTACGTCCACCTCCAGGGAAGGTGGGTAAGGAAAACCATGCGTTTGCAGAAATGTCGTAGTAATAGAAGTCTGCTATACAGGTGGTGGAGTTGTTAATATGATTTCCTAAAACGAAGATTCTTCCTGAGGGATGTAAGCTGGGATGACCTTGCCAGATGCCTTGTGGATGAGAAGCCAGGACTTGCCACTGGTTGGTGATTAGATCATAGGAATAAAAATCCGACCGATAAGTGCCGAATGCATCGTTGTCGGTTCCCGTGCCTAAATATAGTTTGCCATTATGATGAACGATGATCCCCCCGGATCGGCCGCCAAGCGGGTAGTTTGCCAGCAGAGTGAAGGTATTCGTGGCGGGGTCAAATCTAAGAACCTGGTCAAAAATTGTAAGGTTATCTCGTCCACCGAATACATATCCGTAAGTGCCATCTGACGTGCCGACGCATCCATAGCGGGGACTCGGTAGGTAGGCAACGGGAGAAATGCTCCAGGTGTTCGTAGCGATGGTATAGGCCCAAACTTCATCTGTGATAGTAAAAGTGTTGTTTTTGCATCCCCCACCCACATAAATAATCCCGTTGATATGGAAACAGAATCCGCCTTCCGATAGGGCGACAGGACAATTAGCTTTTTGTGTCCACTGACAGGTATTGACATCGTATTCCCACCAATGATTGGTGAACATTCCATTTACATGATGGTGTCCTAAGCCTACGAATATCTTGCTCCCCACAGCAATCGTAACCTGGTCCTGATACACGACCATGGAAGCCGGAGGGTCTTGCAGGCGAACCCAGGTACCCGTGCAGCTTCCTATCTCCACAATTTGCGTATTAGAGACCTGTAGACCGCCGCAGACACCCTGAGCCCTCACTCTATAGTAGTAAATGGCGTTCTGATTATTGCCACAGGCGCTGCCAGGAATATTTACTGTGTAATGTGCAGTATTTCCCACATTGAGATTCGCATAGCCAGGCAAAAAGTTCGTAACCCCAGGGTCAGTAGCCACATCTAAGAAGTAGTTTGAAGCGCCGGTCAGGGTCCAATTCGCTTGAAAACTAAAACTGGATATATTAGTAGCGGGCAAAGCTGTCAGGACACCCGTTCCCCCCATACCCGTTCGGGTGGAATAAACGATGTGCCACTGACTACCGTCGTAATGCTCAAAGACATCGCAATCGGTATTGTAAATCAGAAGGCCTCTTGCAGGATTTAGGATTGCATTCCGCTCAGCTGTTGTCATACGAGGAATCAGAAGACCTCTCTGAGTATCTACGATATCCAGTCTGGCGGACGGATCTGGTGCGTTAGTTCCAATCCCCACGCTCTGAGCCAACATCCAGCTTGATAGAATAAACACCACCCATAAGGCCGATATATGCCAGAGAAGCCCCGCGGGGTAAGCTCCTCTGTTCTTCAGTGTGCTTCTTGATTCAGGCATAAACATAGACAAAGATAACTCATTAAGATGAGACTCTGAGGGGATCAGCCTGGGTAGTGTTTTATGTCGTTTAGAGCCATGTCCTCTTTTTAGATCGGCCTTTCACACCATAATATTTTAGAGCTTTATCGAGAAATTTGACCTGTATTCGGGGTACTTTTGCCTCATATTGATATAAGACTAAAAATCGTTTCAGTATTCGCTAATATGTACCCCCAACCCCAGTTCTTTTCCCCCTTATGAGGGGGGAAGGGTTTGGGCGGGGATTTCTATCTTATACAACTTCATAAGCGAACCCTGATCCGCCTTTTGGTATAAGGTCAAGCCTGCGCCTTTTCCCTGGTACACTCTGAAAATACAACGAACCTTGAGCTACTTTTGGGTATTACGCTTATCGGACCTGTCGGCGCAGGTTTTCGATCTGAGTCAGGAGGGTTTCTCGAGGGATATTCTGGTAGCGGGGGGGCAGGAAGCTTTTTCGGGTGCATTCGTTAATGGCGAGGAGAGTCATATAAGTGATCTCTTCGGGATAGGTAGGGGGTATGAAATCGTCGATAGCGGTTTGAAGGTCGTCCCACGTAGGGGTGGGTCGGTTATGGCTGAGGGCGATTTGCTTGGCGCGTATGAGAAGGCTTTCCCACTCAGCTCCTGAAAAGTCTGGCAGCGTGTAACAGGCTGCTTCAGGGATCTCAATCGCATAACCGAAACGGCGGGCGAGGCGCTGGAGAAACGAGTATTTTTCATGAGGCTCCAAAGGGGGGAAGAGCGGGATATGCTCCTCGGCGCGGCCCTGACGTTTGAAGTCCACGGGCAGGAGGTCCGGTCGAGCGGTTGCGAGAAACCACAGGATGCGGCCCCGATTTTTAGGCTGACTCATGAAACTGGCGAGCATACCAAAGACCCTTTGAGAGACGCCGCTGTCCATCCCCATGCCCCGTCGGCCTAACTGGGTATCGGCCTCGTCAATAAATACCGCGACAGGCGCGAGGGCTTCTAAGAGGGAGAGAAGGCGTTCCAGATTGGCTTCGGTTTGACCCACATAAGGCGCCCGAAAGTTCTTAAGCTGGACCATCGGTATGCCTATTTCGCCGGCAAGGCAGCGCACGAGGAAGGTTTTCCCGGTACCGACGGGGCCCGTGATGAGGAACCCCATGGGAATGACTTCGGTATGACCGGCCTTGAGGAGTTGGACGATCTGGCGCAAATAGGTGATGACGGCTTCATGGCCTGATACATCGTCTAAAGTGTAGGTAGTACTGAGGAATTCCAGCAGGCCGCCAGCGTGAGCCTCAATCAGCGTTTTTTTGCGTTCCAGAATTTGTGAATCCGTGCAGGGGGCCTGACTATCGGCAATTTCAGCGAGGATCTTGTCAATCTGGACGAGAGAGAGCCCACCGAGGGTATAGGCGAGGGTTTGAGGGGTTTGGGTGGGAAGGTTGGCTTGGAGGGAGGGGCGGGAGGAGAGGGTCTTTTGAATGAAGGTTTGACGAGTGGGGAGGTCGGGGTAGGGAATTCGGATGGTACTGATGTGGGGGTTTTGAACGAGCTTGGGATGGAGTTCGCTAAGGCTTTCGGTGAGCAGAAGGATGGTTAAGTCGCTCTCTAAAAAGCGGGTTTCCTGTGCCCAGCGCAGGAGGTACAGGAGGGCGGTGCGCTCCTCGGGGCCGTAGTACCCGGTGGGCAACTGGGGAACGAGGGTATCCGCGTACTCTAAAATCAGAGCTACACGAGACTGGCCCAGGACCTGCCTGAGTAAGAAGCGGTGTAGCAGAGGAAAGGTTTGGACGAGGGTGTCGGGGAGCTGACGCAGACCCTCTTCACGCAAAAAAGCAAGAAAAGCACTATGACTTTCGCTGTCTCGCAAGGTGAGGCCCGCCGCGCGATTGTAGCTCAGGACGGTCTGGCGGCGACGAAAGACAACTTTCTGGACGAAGGTAGAGAGAGGGTATGAGTTACCCTCATACCAGACTCGATCGTGGATATTTCCGTAAAGGATGAAGAGGCAGGTACGACCCGCGTAGTACTGGCGGGCAAGATCCTGGACCCAGCCGGGGGCATCAGAAAGCACAGAGCAAAGGTAGAAAGCTCCTGTGTCATCCTCGGGCGTACTTTACGAAGGTAGTTGCCTTCTGATACAGTTCGAATCAAAAATGATACAAATCTTTTATCTTTACTGTTAGCAGGTGAATATGGGTAGAACTTTAAGGATAACCTGGCAATATCCGGTAGACAGCTTTACGAGATTTACAGGCGGGAGAAGGATGTGGTATTAGCGAGGCGATAGCGGGCTCTGGGGTTATAACCAAACGCGCTTCGGGTTTCGGCAGAATTACCCTCAACTGCAGCTCCTCCTTTTATTGAGGGGTAAGAGCTGGGAGAGGGGGGTCCATTCTATAACATGTTAGGTAAGGCGGCCTCAATAGGGGGGTCCGGAATGGCCTTCGAGCCCTAAAGCACGATGTTCCCCTTCACATTGTACCTTTGCTTATCGTGGCTCGCCCCAAAAACCTTCGCCAGCAGCGCCTCAGCAACGAAATCCATCAGTACTTGGCCGACATCCTCCGCACCTTCACCGAGGAGGTGGTTGAGCTCAATGGCATCCTCATAGAACTGACCGATGTAAGGCTCACCCCTGACCTTCAAAAGGTGCGTGCATATATCCTGACTGTGCCTGCCGAAAAAGTAGAATACTGTGTCCGGCTTTTGAACCAGCACCATAAAGAACTGCGCTATGCCCTTTCGCAGGAGATTCGTCATTTTGTGAAAGTGATGCCGACGATTCAGTTCTTTCCAGATGAAACGGAGATCCGGGCTCGCCGTATAGAAGAACTTCTGCGAAAGCTTCCTCCCCCTGCTTCTGACGATTCGGATTCGAGCGAAGCAGCCTCATGAGGCGGCTCTGGTGGCGCTATCTTACGGCCAGTCCACGTCGTGGCCTGCGGCTCCTGGTATATCTGGGCACAGGGAGCGTGGCGGCATCTACATGGGCATGGATTGCTGTATCTTCTGTGTTTGGAGGTTTTAGTCAATTTTTGGAGGAAGTTTTTCAGCGAGTGGATCCGCATTTGCGAGTGGAGGGGCCCGACCTTACCGCCGCTATCAAGAATGAGCTTCGGGCGTGGCCCGAAATAAGAGCTATTGCAGGGGTTTACGAGAATGTAGCGGTGCTCCGTCATGGAGAAAGGCAGGTGGTAGTGCGCCTGCGCGGTATAGAGAAGGGATATGAAGCGGTAAGCGCGATTGGTTCACAGTTGATTGCAGGGGAAGGTTTTCCGCTGGAGCCCCGGGCGGCCCTTATAGGTTCGGGGGTGGCGGCGGCACTCGCCCTTGCGGATATTGAGCAGGAAGCGCCGGTCTGGCTCTATCTGGTTTCTTCGGTGCGAGCCCTGGCCATGAGCGGCGAATCCGCCATCCAGCGAAAGGCCCTCCGGATTCAGGGAATTTTCAGCGTACAAAAAGATTATGACGATAGCTGGGTGCTTGTACGGGCCGAAGAAATACCCTTATGGTCTGGCGCTCCCTACTCTGCGCTGGAAATACGACTTCACGACCCTCACTCGGTCAGAGCCGTACAGGCCAGGCTCCGACGGTTTTTAGGGCCTGTCCGTACCGTGAAAGACCCTAAGGCCCAGCATGCAGATGTCTATCGGGTATTAGCCCAAGAACGCTTACTTTCGCAGTGGGGACTGGGCTTTATGATGGTTCTGGTGGCCGGAGGGGTACTGAGCGTGCTCTCTGCATTATTGTTATATCATCGGAGGGATTGGGCTGTTTATGAAGCTCTGGGGGCTCCCGGAGGCTGGCGGTATCGGCTCCTTTTTGGGCTGGCTCTGGGCGTGGTGGGAGGGGGCTTTCTGATGGGTGCGATTCTCGGGACCCTAACGGTATGGACTCAGGAGCGCTTCCACTGGCTCAAGCTTCGGGGGGGGGAAGGCTTCCTCATCCAGCATTTTCCCGTCAGGCTTTCTGCCTCAGACTACCTTGTGCTGGTAGCTCTCCTCGCTTTTCTGCTGATGGGGATTTATCTTTATCTACTTCGGACGCTTCAAAAATTTCCTTTGCGGACCTTACTGCAAGGCGATTAATGGTAAAGCTGCACCATCAAGCTCTATTTTTCTACCAGGGGTGCTCCTCTAAAAAGCTTCATTCTGTGAGAAGAATACCTCTGTTCTCCTTTATCCTGGTTTTAGTTGGATTTACCGGGCTTATGCTGCGAGCCCAGGATACGACCCGTTTGGATAGTGTGTCTGCCCATAAGCTTTACCCGAGGATAGGGCTGGTTCTGTCAGGGGGGGGGGCCCGGGGTATGGCCCATGTAGGCGTGATTCAAGCATTAGAAGAGGAAGGGATTCCGATTGACTATATTACGGGTACCTCCATGGGGGCGATGGTAGGTGCCTTTTATGCGGCTGGATACACACCTGCCGAAATGCAGTCTGCCATCCTGAAAGAGGTTAATGCCTGGTTTGCGCCGGGGACGCTCTTCCAGGAAGCGCGCTATTACAGGCTGGTGAAAGCCCACGACCTTACCCTCGCCGAAGTCCCGATAGACTTTCTTACCCGCGGCGATCTGCCCCTCCCCGATCAGCTTTTCTCCGACTTCGAGATTAACCTCCGCCTCAATGAACGACTTACACCGGTTTCCCTGGGGGTGAAGGACGAGTTTGACAGTCTTCTCGTGCCTTATCGAAGTGTCGGGGCTGACCTTTACCGCAGAAGAGCCGTGCTCTTCTCTCGAGGGAGCCTTGCTCTGGCCGTTCGCGTTTCTATCTCGGTGCCTATATTTTTTGCGCCGGTCACAACCCGTGCTTTTGTGAATCTCGTAGATGGGGGCGTGTATGATAACTTTCCCGTAGAACCCATGCAGCGGGAGTTTCGTCCGGATTTTATTATTGGGGTGCATGTAGGTTCGCCACCGATAACATTAGAAGAATTCCAAACAAAATCCTACTACTGGCGACTTTTTTCTCATCTATCTGACCCCATAAGCTGGCAAAAGCTCCCATCAAATAGCTTCTTTATTCAACCGGATTTAGGTGAGATGAGTGGGACGGCGTTTTCCAGGGAGATGGCGGCCTTTTCGATTCGTCGGGGGTACGAGGCGGCTAAATCCTGCATAGGGGAGTTGAGAGAGGCTATTGGGGCCAGAAGGTTAGATTCACTTGCGCTGGCTCATCGCCGTGCCAGTCTGAGGCAGTATCGGGACAGGGCGATTTATGTGCGGCAGGTAGACTTCTATCCGGCTTCTCGGGCGGAAGCTTTTTTCTATCGGCGAGTGACGCGATTGCGCGGGGGAGATACGATTACCTGGGCGGACCTTCGAAAGGGCCTGCTCAGTCTGCGGGAAGCAGCCTCTTTTTATAGTATTTTGCCGGAATTTACAGCCCATGGGGAGGGCGGTGCGAATCTACAGGTTTATTTGCGACCTCAGGGTAGTTACGCATTGCGGACGGGATTGGCGGTGTTTTCGCCGGCCGGGTATGCCTGGCAGATTGGTTTTCGGGCGGAGAAGGTCTGGTGGGCTGCCTGGCAGGCTTCTATCTTACTTACCCAGGGCACCTTTGCCCAGGGATTAGAGTTTGAAGCGCGTGTCCGCCCGCCTATCCCCTGGCGCCTCTACCTGATTGGGGAAAGTCGCGTCTGGCGCTATAACTACCAGTCTCTCGGTCTAACCTGGCTCCCTCGCCCCAGACAGACGAATCTTTTCTCGAATATTGACTGGCTCTCTGGCGGTACTTCGTGGACCTGGCGCCGAGCCCAGATGAATCTCCTTCTCCATCGGATTCGGATGGAAGACCGCTACACCCTTCCCACCAGCTCTGAGCGCCTCTCACGCCTTTCTATCACGGCGGCCTCCTGGGAGCTTGCCGCTAATAGCGAAAATGACCGCCTCTATCCTACCGAAGGTCGTCTCGTCGATATCGCTCTGGCCCTGGCTCAGGGCATAGAACGCCCACAAAGTTCCTCCGCTCCATACTTCTCTGCCCAGCACTACTGGCCTCAGGCGCGCCTTCGCCTTCGTCAGAGTACTGGCATCTTCCCGGGCATTTATCTCGGCAGTCGCTTAGAAGCAGGAGCCTCTCTCCAGAAACCCCTTGCTGACTCTATCGCTGCGCTGCTCGTGAGCCCCCGCTATGATCCTTTCCCAGAAAGCCCGCAGCTCTTCCTTCCCGAACTCTATAATCGTCTCTTTGCAGCCGCGGGTGCCCACCTCACCATCGCACTGAAACGAAAGATCTTCCTGCGCATAGAAGCGCACCTCTACCAGCCCATTGCCCGATTGCGCCTCCCCACCCTCACCGACCCCCAGGGGGCAATAGAATGGCCTTCTACCCAGCAGGCCCTGCCCCGCCTTCCCCTCTATCGCTACGCCATGATAGGTCTCTTCTACCGAAGTTTCGTCGGTCCTATCGGCGCTTTCCTCACTTATTACGACAGACAGCCCCAACCCCTGCGGATATTTTTACATCTGGGGTATCCGCTCTTTCCCCGACGACCCTGGCAATAAGTGCCTTTACATCCCATATCTGACTCCCTTAAGCCCGCAACCACTCCACCCCTCCCAATAATAATACCAAAAAACGAGTCAAAGTTCGTTTATGAAGTCGACATAGAAGAAACCCGCTTCCTCAAACCCTCCTCCATAGGAGGAAGAGCTGGGGTTGGGGGTGACTTTAGCGAATCCTGAGGCATATTTCGTGCTCTTAGCATCCATAAAACCTCTCCGGTCCCCCTATCATAACCCTCTGTATGTACCCTGATTCAGAGAGTTTTTGCTCACGGACCAAATGATCAGCCAGAGCTATATTTGTGAGTTATGGTGTCATACCGGACATCAGATAGGGGGTCTTTGAAGCTGAGCTGGTCTGTGATTTTGGAGGGGACTTTATTTCTGGTAGGATTGGGGTATCTTTATCGGCAGCCCTCTTATACGGATGGGCTGCGATGGGTATCAGCGGATTCTTGTCAGTACAAACTTGCAGGTAAGCTTCCTTTTTGGGAGGCTCGCCCTTTCGAGGCAGAGGATAGGCTTTTGCGGATTGATTATGCACCTGCGTGTAGCCTGGCTATACCTCTCAGAGACGCAAAAACTTCCATATATCTATACGAAATCGCTCGGAGCGGAGAAAAACATCTTCTTTTTGCGGAGTTTCGGCCCTACCCGCCACTCGGATGGTTTCAGCGGCATCTGACCCTTGAGATGGGTATTGGACTTTTTCTGATTTTTTCTGCCGTCGGGGTGTTGCTTTTGCGAGCTATGATTATGCTGCGTCAGTATGTCGAGATTGGTATTCGTCTCATAAAGGCAATGGCTTGGTTTTTCCTGGTGTATGGAGTGCTGGTGGGGTGGGTGTATGATACTTACTATCGGGAAGTGAATCACTGGGCGGGTATAGCTGCGGGAGTAATAGCGTTGGGGTGGGGGCTCTGGCGGGTGGAAATAGGCGTAATTGCAGGTGTTTTTGTCGGTTTGATGGGATGGTTGAAGCCTTTGCATGCCGATGTAGCAGCCGGTGCGGCTTTAGGGGCATGCGGCTTCATGCTAAAGGGGGGGATCAGGTGGCTATACTGGGGGGGGTGGCTTTTCTGGACATATACCTATGATTTACTGGGGCTTTTTGTACTTCCCGGGCTCATCGTATGGGATTCACTCTATCCCTTCATACGAAATGCCTACAAGATACTTACCCCGAAGGAGCGACACTTTTACCTTTCGGCTTTTTTTCTGGCCAGTCTATGGGCGGTGGGTATAGGGGATCCCTTTTCGGGGGTGAGGGGATCGAGCCTGGTACTGGGAGTTATCGGTAGCGGCGTGGTGGGGTGGGCGGGCGTGGAGGGGCTTTATTGGTTTTATCGGCGGCAGCGGGTGCAGCGCAGGGCCCTTTTAGAGCGGGAGCTTCCGCTTCTGTGGGAGGTGCCGGATGCGTCGAGTTTGGAGCATCGGGTGCGGGAAATTCTGAGGGCGTACTGGGATGCGGGTTGGGCAGAGATTGCTGAGGTGCCGGGGTCCCAGCGGCTCTGGCTGAGACGCCGCGGAGAGCCTCCTCCACAGCCCGACTGGGATAAGCGAGCCATAGAGGTGGCGATTCCGCTGGGTGAACCGTACTGGCTGCTCATCGGGCAGACGCGCGCGCCTCTTACGGTAGAAGATATTGCCTGGCTGGTGCATTTCAGTCGGTACGTAGGGATCAGCCGGCGACACCTGGCCCTGTACGAAGCCGCCCATGAAGCCAGACTCCAGGCCCTGCGGCATCAACTCAGCCCACACTTTTTATTCAATGCCCTGCATACCCTTCAGGGGCTGCTGTACGAGGATGTAGCCTTGGCGGAGAAGCTTCTTGCAAGGCTCGGACAGCTTTTACGCCGCAGCCTGGAGCTTGCCAAACATTTGCTCATTCCGCTATCAGAGGAGATGGCCCTGGTGCAGGACTACCTGGAAATAGAAAAACAGCGCTATGGTCAGCGCCTTATCGTACACTGGGATGTAACAGACCCTCCTCCCGAGGTTCTGATACCGCCTTTTACCATCCAGACCCTCGTGGAGAATGCCATCAAACATGCAGTGGCGAAGCAAATGCGGCCAACTACCATCCACCTTCGGGTAACCTGGGAGAATAAGAAGTTACAGATCTCCGTCACGGACGATGGGCCGGGCTTTGCGGAAGCAAGCCCACCCCATGGAATAGGATTGTCTAACCTCCGAACAAGGTTAGCACACATCTATGGCCGTGAAGCACAGCTAACGATTATGGGGACCAGGGGAAATGGCGTGAAAGTAGAGGTTATTCTTCCTCTCTCTCCTCCAGATTGGCAGACGGTCCCACCCGGTCGTAATCAAAATCCGGGAGCAACTCCGTCTTCACATGATTAATCACCTGGTCCAGGGCCCGCTGAAACTTAGTAAAGTCCTCCTTGTACAAGAAGATCTTTTGTTTCTGGCTGACCTCCCCGGAAAAGTCCCGCTTGGTTTCCGTAATCGTGATGTAATAATCCCGACCACGCGTGCTGCGAACATCAAAAATGTAGGTCCGCTTCCCCGCTCGTACTTTCACTGAGTACACCTCACGCGATTCCATACTTTTACCTGAAGTTGATCAGTGGCAAAGGTAAGACTTTTAGGGCACATGATGTGTGAGGTTCCTAACTTATCTTTGGCCGCATGTGGCGGATCCTGCTGGCATTAGGAGGCGTGGGCGTTTTTGGACAGCTCTTGAACCGCTCAGGAAAGGATAGCACGATATTTATTTCCGGGCAGGTATTCCTTCCAAATTATCCCATTTCAACCTGCAGCAGTCCATGGGGGACGGCGGTGGCGGATTTTTCCGGCGATCAGTGGGAAGATATTGTGGTGGCTTGTCGGGGAGAATCGCAGATTATTCTCTACCTCAATGACCAGAAGGCTGAGTTTCCACGTCAGCGAAAATTCCCCACGCTCAAAAGCCCCTGGCGTCCCCTGCCTATAGACCTCAACGGAGATGAAGCCATGGATGTGGTGCTCTGCTCCTATTCGGAAGCGCAGGTCGCCTGGCATCATAATGACAGGCGGGGCAACCTTCCGCTTACAGGCACTATCAATGTGGGAAAAGGACCGCATTACCTTTTCACAGGGGATTGGAATGGGGACCAGCGAAGTGATGTGGGGGTAGTGTGTTACGATGCAGGAAATGTGCATCTTCTTGTAACTACGGCTTCTGGCAGTCTGAGCCCCTACAAAGTTCTCTCTGCACCGATTCAGCCGCGGGTGGCCACCGCCGGGGACCTGGACCGTGATGGCAAATCGGATATCGTTATCGCCGGCGAAGAACCTTTTCTCCTCATCTACTACGGCAAAAACGGCTATACCGGCGACCCCCAGAAACTTTCCGTAAGCCCCTCCATCTGGGCTCTGGATATCGGCGATCTGGACAAAGACGGCCGCCCCGACATCGTCGCCGCCACCTATACCGGCAGCCTGCTCATAACCATACGCAACGCCGGCTACGGCCGCTGGGATGAACCCCGTACTCAGCCCTCAGGAAACTACAACTTCACCCTTTACCTGGGCGACTTCGACAAAGACAAAGACCTGGACGTGGTTACCGTATCCGCCCGGGACCACGTCATTAACGTTCACCTTAATGATGGCAAGGGGAATCTCTCCGAGCGTCATCGGATCGGCACCGGTAAATGGCCTATCTCGCTTACCCTGGCCGATGTGAACGGCGATGAAAGCGTCGATTTCATTACCACCAGCCTCAACGACAATGCTATCAACATCCACCGAAATATACCCGTCAATCCCCCCAAACCTGTCCTGATAACCATTCAGGGCCGTATGATTGATGGGGATACGGGTGAAGAGGTAGAGGGCAATGTTACGCTGATAGATACGACGGCCATGGAGCGTTCGGGAAGTCTCGAGGATGCCATACAGGCCCAGCGCTATACGCCCGGAAAGCCGTTTCGGTTTCAGTTGGCGGGAGGCCGACATAATGTCCTTCTCAAAGGCCAGGCCCCTGGCTACCCCCCTGCCGAGGTGCGCTTCCAGATACCCCCTCTTAAGCAGATCCCCGACTCTATCCTCCAGAATGGCATCCATCGTGACCTCGTCCTGCGAAAGGTCCAGCGCCTTAGGGTATATGGCTATATAACCGATGCGGCGAAAAAAACACCCCTCTCGCAGGTCGCCGTTACCGTCCTTTCTCAGGAGGGCGTAGTCATTAAAGAGGTGTCCACCAATGAAAAAGGCTACTACGAAACGGAAGTTCCCCTGGGCCTTAATCATCGCATTCAGGCGGTATATACAGGCTATGAGCCAGCCTGGCAGGTCTTTTCGCTTACACGCGATCATTATCCCCAGGGGTTGCGCATAGACTTAAGCCTTCAGGCTTCTGCGAGCCGTACCTGTATTGAGGGCCTTGTCCAGAATCAGGCTTCTCGCCAGCCCGTCGCTAAGGCTACCCTCACGCTCATCCAGGCGGAAACCGGCCAGCGCCGCCCCCTCATCTCCTCACCTAATGGCGCTTACAAAGGCTGTCTACCCCCCGGCAAATACTATGTAGAAATCATCCACCGGGGTTACTTCCCCCTTAGAGATTCCCTGATCATCCCAGAAGCCGGCCTCAAACAAAACTTCCTCCTTACTCCCGTTGAAACCGATAAGTCTATCGTCCTGCGCAATATTTACTTTGACTATGACAAAGCGACTTTGCGGCCCGAGTCGATTGAGGAGTTAGAACGCATGGTGCGTTTCTTACAGGAAAATCCTACCCTTAAAGTGGAGATCTCCGGACACACAGACAGCGATGGATCTGAACTGTATAACCTTCGGCTTTCTCAGGCAAGAGCTCAGGCCGTAGTAGATTATCTGGTTTCTCGGGGGATCAGTCCGACTCGTCTCATAGCGAGAGGTTACGGTGAAAGCCGCCCCGTAGCCCCCAACGATACACCCGAAAATAAGCAAAAAAACCGCCGTACCGAACTCAAAATTTTAGGCCTCTAAGGTGCAGCTTTCCCTGATCATCCCTGCTTACAATGAAGCGGAGTCACTTCCCGAGTTGATTCCGTGGATCTACCGCGTTTGCGAACCTCTTTACCCGGCCTATGAAATCATCGTTATTGAAGATGGCAGCACCGATAACACCTGGCAGGTCCTTTTAGAGCTAAAGAAGCTTTATTCCACCCGCCTCAGGGCCATTCGTTTTGCCAGAAACTACGGGAAGTCGGCCGCCCTTTATGTGGGCTTTCAAGAGGCGGTCGGAGAAGTGATTATCACGCTGGATGCAGATCTTCAGGATTCACCGGATGAAATCCCTGCCCTGTATGAGCTTATCACGAAAGAGGGATACGATCTGGTGAGCGGCTGGAAGCGCCACCGCCAGGACCCTCTTTCCAAGACTATCCCCAGTAAGTTTTTCAATGCCACGGTTCGGCTCTTTACGGGTATTCCATTGCATGACTTCAATAGTGGTATCAAAGCTTATCGGGCCGCTGCTGCCAGAGCGCTTGACCTCTATGGCGAAATGCATCGCTATATTCCATATCTGGTGAAGGCGGCCGGCTTCTCCAGAATCGGTGAAAAAGTTGTTACCCATTATCCCCGCAAGTACGGTCGCACGAAGTTCGGCTGGGAAAGGTTTGTTTATGGTTTTTTAGACCTTCTGACGGTGAGTTTTCTGGTGCGCTTTGGGCGTCGGCCCATGCATCTTTTTGGCAGCCTGGGAATCCTGCTTTTTTTAGGGGGGGCTATCATCGTGGCGTGGCTAATTTACGACAAGCTCTGGCAGCTTAACCATTACGGGCAGGTACGCCGGGAAGTGGTGGAGAAACCCCTCTTTTATCTGGGGCTCACGCTCGGCCTAATGGGATTACAGCTTTTTCTGGCGGGGTTTATTGGCGAGCTGATTGTACGCCACGCTCCTAATAAACACCAGTATATTATTCGAGAGAAGCTATGAGCACCCCGGATCTTGTATGGGCTGTAGTAGCTGTAATAGCTGGCTTGGGCGTTGGATGGTGGAGTTACTGGCGCTTGCCGCTTCGTCTTACGGCATTTCAAAGGGGCTTTTTGCTTTCTCTACGAGGGCTGGTGATAGCGGGGCTTTTATGGCTACTGGCAGATCCCGTGCTTCGACTGACCAGACCGATCTCGGAGAAACCCCTTCTCCTGCTTTTAGCTGATGATAGTAAGAGCCTTTTCTGGGGCGCTTCAATTACGCCACAGTCTTATCAGGAGCGTCTGAATGAGCTCGTAAAAGCCCTCGAGCGCGCAGGTTATGCAGTAGAAGCCCGCCGCTTCGACACAGAAATACATCCCTGGGACACATTCTCAGGCAAAGGAGAGGGCACGGCGCTTTATCAGGCTCTGATAGAAATGCGAGAGGCTTTCCCTGAGGCAGAGGGCGCCATCCTCATCTCAGATGGTATTGATAACGGCAGTAACCGGATAGTAAGCGCCCTGGGCTTACCCTTATGGACGGTCGGGGCAGGGCCTCAAACACCTATCACAGATGCCGCTATAGAAAAGGTTATCTTGCCCCCCTGGTGGGAGGCTGGACGAGGACACGAGGTAGAAGCCCGATTCTCCATGGCCGGTCCATCGGGTACCCTCGTTGTGCAAACACCTTCAGGTAGCCGCTCCTGGCCCCTTCCTCCGGATATCTCGGCGTTTCGTATCCCTCTATCTTTTGCGGAGGCGGGATATGTGCCGGTAACCTTTCGGTTAGAGGTACCGGGTGACCCTAATCCCGCTAATAACACCTACACCACCGTCATTTCAGTCCGCCCGGCCACCCCAAGAATCGCCATCTGGGCAGGAGAGATTACACCGGATATTGCATTTTTACGACGAAGTCTCGAACGGATAGGGCGTGTAACCCTCCTTTTAGCAAAAAAACCTGTGGGACTCACCATCACACCAGATACGCTGAGCTGGAGGGAGTATGCTATCCATGTGTTGTATAATTTTCCGCTCAGGGGGGAGGATACGGCGTATGTTCGTCAAATTTTGGAGTCGGATGGTGTGCCGTGGGTGATATGGGGGCCTTCGGTGTCGGAAGCGTTTGTGCGTCCCTACCTGTCTCGGCTGGGGTGGCAGAGTCTGGGGCCTTTACGCGGTTATCCGCTCAGTAAGGAGGCCACGCTCCTGCTACGCACGGAATACCTCAGCCCGAGCGTGGAAAAGATTGCCGGACCAGTGGGTCCCTGGGCCTATCGCCATGTACAGGGCAACCGGGCGGCCGCAGGCCTTTTAGGAGAGGGGTGGTGGCAGCTGCGATCCATGCCTGCCTGGGTCGCTTCCTGGGACTCCCTGGTTTCGGAGCTAACGGCGTGGAGTCTGCTTTTCTATCGTGCTTCGGCATACCTCCTGCCTCAGCGCACCCGATACCAATCTGGTGAAGCAGTCGTCTGGACGGGGCAGGCCCCTCCATCGGCCCGGCTCTCCGTTAAGAGACCCTCCGGACGCGTGGATACGCTGGTACCAGCCTCCGGGGTATCTTATCGTCCCCCGGAGTCGGGCCTTTACACTTACCAGCTATGGCAGGACCGGCAAAAGCTTCACGAAGGTGCCTTCTGGGTGGAGGCTATCTCACCAGAAATGCAGCGCCTCGGCATAGATACGCTTGCGCTTCGTCTGCTTGCCACGCAAAACCGCGGCGCTTTCCTGCCGTGGGATAGCCTGGGCGCCCTCCCCCTCCTCATTCAGAATGCTATCCCTCCTCAAACTCTCGTACATTTGCACACTGAAATCCTGCCTTTTCACGAATGGTGGCCATGGCTGCTCATGCTCTTAGGGCTGCTCTCCTTCGAGTGGCTTTTGCGACGATATTGGGGCTTATACTGAGTTACGGTTGTAAATCCTCTCCAGAAGAGGATCTTCCCCCCATTGAACTCAAAATCCTGCGGGGAGAGATCATCCTGAAAAACGGTCCCAAAGACACCTTTGAAGCCCGACAGTTTCGCTCATTTTTCTACGACTGCATATATGAAGGGGACAGTGTTCCAGAATCTATTTATCAGGAATATGTAAATAATCTTCGAAAAGACAGCCTTTTTCGGTGGCTGATAGATACGACCCTCAAAATTTTCCCGCCGGACTACCCTTTTGAGCGAGTTTTAGGGCCTCTCTTCCAGCGCTGGAAGAAACTTTATCCCGAAGATAGCCTACCTCTCATCGTAACCTGCGTAACGGGTTATGAGCAGCGGGTCGATGCCCTCACCCTAGAAAAAGATCAGGCCCAGCTCTGTGAGAATCACCTCATGATCGGATTGAACTATTACCTCTCTGATATGTTTGGATTTTATCCGCCGGATTTGCCCTACTTTATTCGGCGCCGGCTGACGCCGCCTCATTTGCCTGTTTTTGTGGCGCTTCGCCTGATTCGCAGTAAAATGCCGTCCCTGTCGCCCTATCAAATCCCTAAAATGATAGATTACATGGTCTGGTATGGGATTCAACTGTACGCCCTGGAAAAGCTCCTCCCGGAATTGCCTGACACACTTCGCTTTTTTTACACGAAATCTCATATAGAGTGGCTAAAAGAGAATAAGCGCTATGCCTATAAGGCCCTTTTGCCGTATTTTCAGGAAAGTCGGTATTTGGAGATACAGCCATTTATTGGAGAGGAGCCCTTTACAAAGCTCTTTGGACGCGAGTCGCCCCCCCGTTTAGGATGGTACTTTGGGTATGAGGCTGTTAGGCGCTATATGGAGCGCCACCCGAAGATGAGCCTGCGTCAGCTTCTGGAGCTTCCTCCTGCGGAATATCAAAAACTTTTTCAGGATGCCAGATACCGCCCCTGAAAGGGTAATGTTGCCTTATCTTTGCTCCACGATATGATGCGCCGCCTCAGCCTTATCTTCAGACGCACCATTTTCTACAATTATGTACAGTACCTGATTTTGGGAAGAAAGTTTATCATCTGGACAACTCTGGTATTTGCGCTGGCAAGCTTGATTTATTTTCTGACTGAGAAGGAGGAATATCTTTCTGAGTCTGAATTTATACCGCCTGACTTGAGAACGCTCCCTGTGCAGGCAGGCGCTTCGGTCGTTCCGGGTACTGCCGAAGATATCTCGCAACTAATTGCCTATTTATATTCAGAAGCGGTCACCAATAAAATGGTCCATATATTTCGTTTAGTAGAGCGCTATGAAATAACAGCTACCTCGCCTCGAATTAGATTCAGAAAGATAAAATCCCTAATAGGAAGAAACATTATCATATTTCGTACCAAAGCCCAGACTATCCGCATACAAACCTACGATATTAACCCTGACACCTCATATCTCATCAATCAGTTTCTTGTCAACGAAGCTGAAAAATTTTGCAGAAATATTGCAAAGCATAGGGAGAATTACCAAAGAGCAGTAGAATCTATGGATAGTTTGAAAAGAGAAATGTCCAATTTAGAGAATAAACTAAGCGAGGCTCGATATAACTATAAAGTTTTCACGCTGAGTGATGCTCAGGAGGCCCCCACTCAGACAGCTATACAGCTTATGCTCAGGAACCCCGATGCCCTTCGCCAGTACGACAAGGTCGTAAGCATGGAAACCCGCCTTCGCCGCTTTCAGGAGCTATATGCCCGAGCATACGAGCATGTGGAATCAGCTCGGCGCCTCCTTGAGACCTATCCCAACCTCCTCATCATGGTCAGTCCTCCCTATAAGCCCGAGTTCTCGGATAGACCCAGGATCTTTCGCAATACAGTCATCGCCGGAGGCATCGGGTTTTTGCTATCCGCTTTTATAGTGGTTTATCTGGGTATGTTAGGTTTCTTTGAGAAAGATCTGGAGAAGGCCAAGGAGCGCGAGCTCATAGCCGAAAAGGCCTAATCCCACAATCACCCCTGCACAGGCCTCAGCGGTTATCAATTGCCTCCGAAAAGCCTCCCGCCGATAGACCTGACTTACATGAACCTCAATGGCAGGCTTTCCTGCACCCCTCAAAGCATCACCAAGCGCATAACTGTAATGCGCCAGCGCGCCGGGGTTAATAATCAATCCATCATACCTATCTACTTCCCACACCCATTCTATTAGCTGTCCCTCATAAGCACTCTCTAAGTACACAAGCACCGCTCTATCTGCATACTTAGCTTCGAGCCGGGCGAAGAAGTCGTTCCAGCTTTCTGACCTTTCTGACCCATACCACTTCGGCTCACGCCCCTGACCGATGTACTTTACATTTGGACCATGGAGGATGCGCACCCGCCACATACCCCCAAAGGTATCATCCGGGCCTGGATAGAATTTCTGGCGGTTCAAAAAAATCGCCTGCCGGCTACCCTTTACGCCTATGAGCGCGATGTTTTGAGTATGCTTCCTAATGGGTGGCCCCCCACCCGAGAAGCTATACAGGAACGCCTCCTAATGCTCAAAGGTATGAGAGAATGGCAATCTATCACCCTGGCCCGAAAAGTCTCTGCACTGCGAAGCTTTCTGCAATTTGCGCATCAGGAGGGCTATCTAACTGAGGACTGGAGCCGCTTCTGGGAGGTGCCGCACTTCTGGCGCAAAGTGCCTACCTACCTCACCCCCGAAGAGGCCCAGCGAGTGGTGGAAGTACCCCTTGGGGGACGACATGCCCCTCGCAATAGACTCCTATTAGAGCTCTTATACAGCTGTGGCCTGCGCGTCAGTGAAGCCTGTCAGCTTTCTATTCACGCCATAGATAGCGAGAATCAACTGATTGAGGTGCGCGGCAAAGGTCAGAAGATTCGCTGGGTACCTTATGGCCGAGCGGTAGAGGCGGCCTTGCAGGCCTACCTTCCCCTTCGCCAGGAGCTCTACAAACCATCGAGAAAGGCTCAAAACTTCCTTCTGCTTAGCCAGAAAGGTGGCCCTCTCACGCGTATTCAGGCGTATTACATCGTTCAGGCGGCGGGGCGGGCTGCCGGGATAGAAAAACCCATCAGCCCCCATGCCCTCCGTCATAGCTTCGCCACACACCTGCTCATGGCGGGTATGGACATTGCCATCCTTCAGCGTCTCCTGGGCCATGCGGCCATGACAACGACCCAGCACTATCTGCAATGGGTGGGAGCCGACCTTAGGCCCCTCCTTTTGCAGTTTCATCCGCGGGCCCGCTCGGCCCAAACGCCCCCCCACGAACCATAAGTCCCAGTATCAATCCCAGAATCAGCCCCAGAATAGCCTGCACTTTTAACTTATCCCAGGTATTGAGGTGCCATTGACGCTGGCGGAGGCGGTATTCATGAAAAAGCTTATTCTGAAAAGCAATCAGCGAGTCAATCCGGGTTTCCGGGACTTCTCGGGCTCTCAGATATGGACGAAGTTCGGCGGCTCTCCGGGCCGGATAGGCCTCGTACTCCGCCGACAGGATGGGGGCCATAGCGATTTCACCCGCCGCTTTCAGGGGCGCACTTACCATAGCCACCCCCATCACCCACCCAATAACCCGCACCACATCCAGATAGTAGGCCCGCCGTAGCCGTACCAGCACGACCCCCACCACTATCAAGAACCACACCCACCCCAGAAGCAGCGCAAACTGACCGCCCATGACTTTGTACGCAAAGCCCCCCTTCCATAGAACATAATCCATCAGCATCCCCCCCAGAACATGTAAAACTACCGCTAAAAGCCCACTATAAAGCCACACCTTAACGGGTACAAATCTCATCTCCATACCGGCACAAAAACAAAATGGCGTAGTTGATGATATCAATGAGATTGTCGCGGATAGAGGCCCTGTACCTGTCCAGATCATGGTCCATCTGGCGAATGCGTTCTAACTTCATGAGGATAAACTCTGCAAATGTGAGCGGACGCATAAGGCGCCAGGCATTTCCGTAGTCAGCATTTTTGGCGGCTAAGGTGTGCCTGGCAAACCTGAGCTTTTCAGCTAAGTGTTCTGAGATGTCCGGGGATGCATCTTTGTCCAGGGCTGAGAGGGCCAGCGCCCCATAATTGATGAGGGAGAGCCAGTCTTCAACCGGTTTTTCGCCAGTAGCTGGGTTTTCCTGTCGATTCTGGCTGTACAGGGTCTGGAGGCGGTGTGCCTTAATTGTCAGCAGGTCTACCAGAGAAGGGAACGACAGGGCCCGCCAGCTCTCGCCGTACTGATCGCGCTTGCGGGTGAATACCTGCCTGGCCTCTTCAATCCACCTATCATAGTCTGGAGGTGTCGCCACGGCACAAAAGTACAAGCTAAGATAGGCTATAAGGGACAAAGCCGGGTCTGACGAGCTGTCCTGCGGCACTCAGGTCCCTGAAGCTTTACAGCATGCCTGTTACCTTTGGGCGATATGGAGACCACCTCGTACCGATCGTTGGGTTGCGGCGACATTCGGGACAATCACGTTGGCACCCGGGTCAAAGTCGCCGGATGGGTGCGCCGGGTGCGGGACCTCGGACGATTTGTCTTTGTGGACCTGCGGGATCGCAGCGGAATCGTCCAGCTCAGGGCCCTGGAGGGTTCGCCCCTTTACGAGACGCTCAGGAGACTGGGACGAGAGTGGGTAGTTATGGCAGAAGGCACCGTGCATCGCCGGGAAAGCCCCAATCCTAACCTCCCTACAGGTCAGGTAGAAATTGAAGTGGCGTCCCTTACGGTGCTGAATACTTCGGAAACACCTCCGTTCCTCGTTGAGGATGAGACCAATGCGCAGGAGGAACTGCGCCTGCGCTATCGGTACTTAGATCTGCGACGACCGTTCTTACAGGAGCGCCTTCTCTTTCGGGCCGAAATGGTTCGGACCATTCGGGAGTATTTGCGGTCGCGGGGCTTTGTAGAGGTGGAAACGCCCATGTTGATTCGTTCTACGCCCGAAGGCGCGCGGGATTTTCTGGTGCCCTCCCGCCTCAAACCCGGCAGTTTTTACGCTTTACCCCAGTCTCCTCAACTCCTCAAACAGCTGATCATGATCGCTGGTCTTGACAGGTATTATCAGATAGCGCGCTGCTTTCGGGATGAAGATTATCGGGGCGATCGCCAGGCCGAATTCACCCAGGTGGACTGCGAAATGAGCTTCGTAACCCAGGAAGATATTTTACAGACTTTTGAGGGACTGGTTCGGGAAGTCTTTCAAAAGCTGGTGGGCATAGATACAGGCCCGCTTCCGCGCTACTCGTATGCCGAAGTGATGCGGTTCTACGGCTCGGATAAGCCAGACCTCCGATACGACCTCCGCTGGAAGCCCGTACAGGACTGGCCTGCCCGGCATCGGATCCCCTTCCTTGCCGGAAAAGAGCTCTACTGGCTCTGGATAGAGGGGGGCAAAGCATCCCGCCGCCTTCAGGATGAGTGGCAAACGATCGCGAAATCACACCAGACCACCCTGGCAGTCATCCAGAAAACTTCGCAGGGCATACAATCTTCTCTGAATAAGTTCCTGTCAAATGCAGAAGACTGGGAAGGACTTCCGATGACGGCAGAAGGCCTGGGGCTATTAGCAGGGCCGGAAAGCGAAAAGTACGCCGGTCTGGGAGCATTACGGAATGCGATGATAAAAGACTTAGCGCTTCAACCCCGGCGGGAATGGGCGGTGCTGTGGGTACTGGATTTTCCGTTGTTTGAGAAGGATGAGGAGTCCGGGCGGCTCGTGGCGGCTCATCATCCCTTTGTGCATCCGCATCCGGAAGACTTAGATAGGATGGAGCGGGAGCCGCTTAGCGTGCGAGGATTGGCGTATGATCTGGTGATCAACGGGTATGAGATAATGAGCGGAAGTGTGCGGTGTCATACGGCGGCGCTTCAGCGGCGGGTATTTCGGCAGCTGGGCCTGTCGGAGGCAGAAATGGCAGAAAAGTTCGGATTTCTTCTGGAGGCCTTATCGTATGGAGCGCCGCCTCATGGAGGATGTGCATTCGGGCTGGATCGGTGGGTCATGCTGCTTACGGGCAGTGAAAGCCTGAGAGATGTCATTGCTTTTCCAAAGACAGCCAGTGGGGCGGACCTGATGCTGGGAGCACCTGCCCCCTTAGAAGCGGAGCAGCTGCGGCAGGTGATGGAGTGGATTGAAGGCCGCCAGTCCGCAGAGTAGCTCGGGCGTCCTTACCCATCACCCGCAGAGCCTGCTCACTCCCAGCTCACCCCGAATCCTCAATTCTCAGAAGGCGTTGCGCTCTCATGAAGAAGAGGCCTGTGGTTTAGGGTTCTTGGAAATGTGAGCATTGGGGATATACCAAAGGGAGCGGAATAGGTTTCTTATACCAATCTGGGTCAAAAACGCTCTGAATGCTGACTGAGTGTCTGGATAAAACTCAGGCCCCCCAGAAAACGAATAGCCATGCTACAAAGGGATTGTAGGCGGTTGACTGGCATGGCCACAAACCCCCTTCCCAAACCCTTCCCCCTCACGAGGGGGAAGGGCTGGGATTGGGGGTTAAGATATTGTATAACTCAGATTGGTATTAATAGTGGGAAGGCTTGTAGCTTCATTTTCAAAGACCTCACCCCTGTTATCCCACTTTGAGTCAAAATGTCGCTGAATGCGGATGGGCGTGGGCGCGCCAGCCGCCGCCACCTTCATACCCATCCAGAGCAGAACCCCCTCAATTCAGGCAGGACCAAATACCTACTCCAAAGAGAGCGCATACGACTTCAAACGGTATACAAATGAAGGGAAGGGCTGTCGGTTGAAACTCCTGATTTCCTCTCCAGGCGCAGAGCCATAAGCTGGCATGCCGGATTAGAGGGTATCAGAAGGAGGTTATCGTTTCTGGAGGATGAGTAGCGATGGGCTTTCATAAAATACCTTCCATACGCCACTTTGCTTCAAAGAATCCACCCGCGCAAAATAATCTTCCAGAGATAGGGGATAAGAACAGGGACTTTTGCCCAGCAGGAGAATGACATACTGAGCCTCTCCTATGCTGGGAAAATGGTAGAGCTTTTCCCGGGGGGGGAGGTGGGGAATAAGACAGGAAACGGCGCTTACAGGTACTCTGGAAGGAACCTTTGCAAGGGCTTTATGAAGGGTAGCATAGTCGTATTCGCTCTGGTAATGCTGAGGGGCATACCACCGATGACGCTCGGGGGCGTACCACTTGGAAACACGAGAATCCAGCAGGCTCAGCTGGGTAAGGTGGGCCATTAGAGCCGCTCCGGGCAGGATAAGTCGGCGCAGGGGAGCATCTCTAAATACCCAAACCACCAGTACAGGCGTCAATACCGCAAACTCCAGACTGTAATGGTGAAGCGTGCCCCACATGAAGTAGTTCGCTGCCAGCATCTTATAGAGAAAAACGGGCAAAAACATCCAGGCAAATAGAGGAGCCCACCAGAGTGCCCATCCCCCTGATAGCAAAAAGCTCCAGTACAGTTCGCTCTTAATACCCACATAAGTGGGGTGAGGACTCTCCAGCAAAAAAGTCCAGATTATTTGAGGTTTCAGGAGGAGTTTCACCAGAGAAAGAAAACTGTAATCGGCTGGCAGACATTCCCATATGCGTTCTAACTGGCAGGAGCAGCTGGAAAAAGGGTCAGGTTGGGTAAGGTAGGCATAGTAGAGCCAGAGTCGGGAGACTGCGCCTATGCGCTTTTCTGCCCAGAGTACTCCCAGTAGCATAAGAAGCGTGAGATAGGCCAGGCTAAACAGGGCTAAATGAAGGGCTTTTCGGTAGCGCAGTGGATCGGTCCGGCGAAAAGCGTAGGCCCAGCCCGTCCAGAGAAAAACCCCCCAGATTGCAAAGAGCTCCTTACTGCCCATGGCTATGAGCCATATCCAGAAAGCCGGCGCAAACTCTCTCTTCAGATAAAAGTAAATGGCCCATGGGACTGCCGCCGTCGCAATAGCCACTTCATGAAAGTCAAAGGCGGCGGCGCTCCATAAACCCCACATGCCATAATAGTGCACCAGACTCCAGCAGGCCAGTGTTTTGCCTTCGGGGAGGAGGTATTGAGCGAGGCGATAAATTCCCCACCCCCCTACCACAAAGAGCAAAGCCTGAAATACCAAAAGTCCCCAGGCCTTACCCGCCAGGTAAAAGGGGACTGCCAAGAGCACGCTCCAGTTCACATAAACCGAAGGGGGGGCAATGCCCTGGTCTGCCCAGGGCTGCGCCGTAGTAAGCTGACCTACAAAGATTTTGCCCTGCAAGTAAAACTCACACATCTGCATGTAATAACCCAGGTCCAGAGCGTAGGTACGGAAGTTGTAGTGATTAGGCAGGCTTACCAGAAGTAGCAGAAATAGAAAAAAGAGACTGATCCCGAGAGGACCCCTCTGTACCCAAACAGAACGCAGGAGGCGGGTTATCATAGCAGACTTATACCAATCTAAGGCAAATAGCGTCTTAATCATTGGGGTAAAGCTTGGAAAGCTTCTCGGATATATGACCACCCCACCAGCGTGGAAAGTCGCCCCTCCGA
>Ga0197142_1000664_pt1 | contig 31743 bp, 34 predicted proteins | sample GBS60_MetaG_FD_148614 | JGI IMG/M metagenome (GOLD analysis project Ga0197142, IMG submission 148614) | Sediment microbial communities from Great Boiling Springs, Gerlach, Nevada, United States - GBS 60_MetaG | ecosystem: Environmental > Aquatic > Thermal springs > Hot (42-90C) > Sediment...
AAGCTTCGGCTGGTACAGTCTTTAGAGTACCTATCGCAATTACAGTTAACCTTGCACGTTATATAGAAAAACTAAAGGAAGATGGCATTTGGATTTATGGGGCTGATATGCGTGGCAAACCCATATGGAGAATTGATTTGAAAAGACCCATTGGGATAGTTCTCGGAAATGAGGGAAGTGGAATAAGACAACTTGTTAAACAATCGTGCGATGAGTTAATATCTGTTCCAATGAAAACACCAATTGATTCACTAAATGTCTCCGTGAGTGCTGGAATAATAATTTACGAGGTGCTTAGAAGAGAGATGATTTAAGCATGATTATTGTCTCAGGAAATTTGCACATGGTGGGCGAATATGAGACAGACATATTCATAACAACAAAGCTCGACGGACACAACCTCAACGTGCCGTACACCTTCTTTTTCGATGGTTCTAAAGTTTTTATATACCAATACGCACTTTTGAAACATACAATAGAAAAGAAAGTAGATGTTAAATTTGACAAATTTGTTATAAGAATACTAATAGGTAACGAGATTGGAATTATTGAGAACTACCTACGTTCATCAGCCAATCTGATCATCTGCTTCGAAAAGACGAACTATCCATCGAAATTTTACTATCGAAAAGCTCAGATGTGGATAGGGGCTCATCTTTCGAAGGTAAAAGTGTTAGGACATATTATTTACAACAACATTGTCAATAGAATTTTCTTTTCAGCATTTGCCGATAACAACGAAGGTGTAGTATTTGAGGGTACAAGCGCGTTTGTACTCGATGAGAATATGCTTTATTCAACCAGTAAGGTAAACGATGATATCAATGGAGGAAATCAAAAAAATGTTTGAACTTGTTGCTTTTTGTACTTCCGGATTGGAAGGTGCGGTGGCGTATGAGTTAAGGAAATACGGATACAAAATAGTATATTCCTCCTCCGGGAGGATATTTTTTAATGCCACTCTGGAAGACATTCCCTTTCTAAATATGTACCTAAAATCACCCGATAGAGTCCTGATTCTTGTGAGAAAATTCAATGCTGAAACATTTGATGACTTATTTGAACATGTTAAGAACTCAGATTTAAAAAATCTTGTGGAAAAAAATGCTCGAATCGTCATTGATAAATTAAAAATAACTAATTCTAAGCTGAGTGCTACGGGTGCTGTTGCTTCCGTTTTGAAGAAAGCAATTGTTGAAAATCTTGGTGGGACGGATGAAAGTGGTCCGCAATATGATTTCACATTAATTTTGAAAAACGATGAAGCATATCTTTTATTGGATACAACTGGTGAATCACTTTCTAAAAGAGGTTATCGAATAAAAACAAGTAAAGCACCTTTGCGAGAAACAATAGCAGCCTCTTTAATTATTCTCTCTCATTGGTCTGAATGGAATGGAGAAGATGCTGTGCTCTTTGACCCATTCTGTGGTAGTGGAACAATACCAATTGAGGGCGCAATATATGGAATCCCAAATACTAATAAAAATTACTCTTCAGAACATTGGAAAATATTAAAAGAAATATGGAAAAAAGAAAAAATTGTCAAAAATGCAAGAGACAAGCGAGAAAAGGCTACCATACTTATCAATGGTAGTGATATTGACTGTGATATTGTAAAAGTTGCAAAAGAGAACTTCAACAGAGCTCGCAAATTATTTAATACAAAAGTGCAGGTTGATTTTTTATGTTCTGATTTCAGAAAACTTCCCACATTTGACAAGAAGGTATGGGTTATTTCCAATCTACCTTACGGAGAGAGATTGAAAGATAGAGACATTCTCAAAGATATCCTTATATTGAGAGAAAAGTTTCCAAATGCAAATTTCTATTTACTCCACCCAGATAATGATTTTGAAAAGAAATTTGGAAAAGCAACAAAAAAGGTAAGGTTCCAAAACAGCGGTATATGGACATATCTGTATATGTATTATGATGCACCATATGAAAGATTTAAAACTCAAGAAGGTGCGAGTTATGATACTTATTGAAGAGTTCTTAGATAATTGCTATGAACTTTCCAGAGAAGTTAATGAGTCGTCTTTAAACGCATTAATCGAGTATATCGATGACAATTTTGAGAGGGTTGATGACCCTTTGCTTTCTGAACCCGAAATTAGAAAACGCCTTGATGAGTTTAAAAGTTACGTACTTGACGCAGGAAAATTACCTCTTGAACGTGCACTGAAGAGAGTTTCACAAGTGCGAGGAATGGTAGAGCGATTTAAATTTAACTTTCTTACCAACTCGATTATCTGCACTGAAAATGCTAAACCGCTTGACGTTCCTATACAATACGCAAAGGGAGTTGGACCATCGAGAGAGAAATTGTTAAGAAGACTTGGAATAGAGACGGTATTTGATTTGTTGAATTACTTTCCAAGGGACTACGAAGATAGGAGAAAGGTTATTCCACTTATGTACGTTAAAGAAAATGAGAAGGTTACAACAAAAGGTGTTGTGAAAAGTGTAGAAAAGACTCGAAAAGGTGAACTTGTAATAATCAGTGCGCTTCTACAGGACGGAATTAGTCAGTTACTTTTGAAATGGTTCAATCAAGAATTTAAAGAAATGGAAATTAAGCCACTTATAGGAAAAGAAGTTTACGTAACTGGAACTGTGAAACGCGGATACTTCGGTGCTATGGAGGTTCAGAACCCAGAAATCTCTGTAAGTGATACACCGGAAAGAGCAATACTGCCAATCTACCCTTTAACTGAAAACTTAACACAAAAGACTTTAAGGCGGATAATTGCCGATAATTTACTAAGCGTATGCAATGTGAGTGATATTTTGCCAAAAGAATTAATTGAAGAGAGAAAACTCGTTGATGTACATACAGCCTACGTTGGTATGCACTTTCCAAAGAGTGCATTTCACTTTAAAATCGCCAGAAAAAGATTAGCATACGAAGAGCTTCTACTCTTTCAGACTGCGCTTTATCTTTCAAGGCAAAATGTAAGTCAAGTTGGTGGTATTCCCAAAGAATTCACAGGCAATCTCGCACAGGAGTTTATCAGAAAATTGCCATTCCAATTGACCAGTGCACAAAAAAGGGCTCACGGAGAAATTAGAGAAGATATGCGCAGCACAAATCCGATGAACCGATTATTACAAGGAGACGTGGGAAGTGGTAAAACACTTGTGGCTGAACTGGCTATAGTGGACAATTACGAAGCAGGATATCAAAGTGCGTTTATGGTGCCAACTTCTATACTAGCAGTTCAGCACTTCCAAAAGTTATTTAACCATCTAACAGACATAGGTATAAGAGTTGCTCTACTTATTGGTTCGACATCTCAGAAAGAAAAGGAAAGAATTAAGTTTGCCTTGAAAAACGGGGATTTAGATGTTGTTGTTGGAACACACGCACTTATACAAGAAGATGTCCATTTTGCAAATCTTGGTCTTGTGATTATAGATGAACAACACCGTTTTGGTGTAAAACAACGTGAAGAACTCATATCTAAGGGTAAAGTTGTTGATACGTTGATAATGACTGCAACCCCAATTCCGCGAACATTGTCACTAACACTCTACGGAGACCTTGATGTATCTGTTATCGATGAGATGCCACCGGGTAGAAAGGAAATCAAAACATTTACTTTGAGACACACAAGAGCGAAGGAAGTCTATAAATTTGTTCGCGAACAAGTAATTGAAAATGGCGACCAGGCGTATATAGTTTATCCACTAATTGAACAATCAGAAGCGATAAATGCAAAAGCTGCAGAAGATATGTATAAAACACTGAGTAAAGAAGCATTTCCTGATGTGCCGATGGGATTGCTACATGGAAGAATGTCCGATGAAGAAAAGAATGATGTTATGTCAAAATTTGTCAGAGGTGAAATCAAGATTCTTGTTTCTACTTCAGTTATCGAAGTTGGTGTAGACGTGCCCAATGCCACTGTAATGGTAATTGAAAATGCAGAACGATTTGGTTTGGCACAGCTCCATCAACTGAGGGGACGTGTTGGAAGAGGAGAGAAACAAAGTTATTGCTTCTTAATTGTGAGTGAAGCTGGTGAAGAAGCGTGGGATAGACTCCAGTTCTTTGCCAGCACGAACGATGGATTTAAAATATCTGAGTATGACCTACGACTGAGAGGACCGGGAGAATTCTTTGGTACGCGCCAACACGGACTTCCAGAATTCAGAGTTGCGGATATAATTTCTGATACCGAGCTTATGCTCTTAGCACGTGAAGATGCAAAGCGAATAGTTGAAAATTATCCTGATAGTGAGATAATAAAGAAAGTATATGAAGTATACAGCGAACGAATAAAATTTTTGGATGTTGGATAGTTTAAATGAGTATGTTATAATAAATCGTGAATCTATAATAATTGCAATTAAAACCACAAATATCAAAACAAAGGGAGGTATCTCAAGATGAGAAGGTATGCAAAAACACACGAATGGATTGATACGGATTCCGGACTTATGGGCATTTCAAATCATGCACAGGAAGAACTTGGCGACATCGTATTCGTTGAACTTCCAGCAGTTGGAAGAGAAGTAAAAAAAGGAGAAGTAATCCTTTCGCTTGAAAGTGTCAAGGCAGCGGGAGATGTCTATGCACCAGTTAGCGGAAAGATAATTGCAGTAAATGATAAGTTGAATGCAACACCAGAATTGATAAACCAAGACCCAGAAGGTGAGGGCTGGCTTGTTAAAATTGAGCCATCTAATCCTTCTGAATTTGATGAATTAATGACCGAAGAAGAATACCAAAATTTTCTAAGGATGTGATTTGATGACCAATATAAACGCATATTCCGTTTTGATGTTCATTGCTAATTTAGTACTTGCAGTTCCGTTCTTACTTTCTGTTATTCAGCAGTCAAAAGCAGCAATGAACATTGCGGATGTTGTTTCTGCAGTTTACGTACTTATATCTGTTTCATTCTTTTCCGGTGACTTTAAAGCATTTTTCTTAAAACTCGGTCTTTCTATATCGCCTATTGCATATGTAATCTTGGCTGTCTTCTCATTCTTGATTGCACAAGATTTCGGTGAGCTTAGAGTAAGACAAGGGATGAGAAAAACAGTTTATATGGGTCTTGTAATGGTCTTATTGAATGTTATTGATTTCTTCTGGGTAAAAAGTGCTGCACTAATTCCTCTTTTCTCTATAACATGGGCATTTGTAATAGTAATAATCGTAGGTATAATGAAATGGAATATTGATTAATACCTTAAAATTAGAAATGGACAGGTCCGTATCGCTAAGATACGGACTTTTTTGCTTTTATTGAAAAAGACAAAAATGTGGTATAATATGGAAAGGTTTTAAATCAAAAGTTGAAGAATTAATTGAGAGCATTAGTGAGCATGGAGGTGAAATGATGAGAAAAACAAAGATAATTGCTACCATTGGACCGGCAAGTGAATCTGAAGAGAATATTATCAAACTTGTTGAGTGTGGTGTAAACGTCTTTAGATTGAACTCATCTCATGAAACCTTAGAGGTTCACAGAGAAAGGATTAGAAAATTAAAAAGAGTTAGAGAAAAAGGCTATCAACTTGCTATTTTACTTGATTTGGCTGGTCCGAAGATAAGAACGGGGAAGTTTGAAACGGAATATATAACACTTGAAAATGGAAGTGAAGTTGAAGTTGTATGTGGTGAAGAGTTTGTAGGAAACGCTCAGAGATTTTGGATTAATTACGAAAAACTATATGAAGAAATAATACCTGGTGAAAAGATTCTTATAAACGATGGTGCGGTGGCTTTAACTGTCAAGAATGTTGATAAGTCAAGGAAATCTATACTATGTAATGTTGACCGTGGAGGGACAATAACACATAAAAGAGGTGTGAACTTACCGGGTGTTGATGTTTCAATACCATCGATTACTGAAAAAGACAAAGAGTTTATTAAACTTGGAAACGAAGAGCGAATAGATTATTTTGCATTATCTTTTGTTAGAAAAGCGAAAGACATAGTTGATGCGAAAAGCTTAACACATATACCAATAGTTGCGAAAATAGAAACTGCACAGGCTTTAGATAATTTGGAAGAGATTATACTTAAAGCAGATGCAGTTATGGTAGCAAGGGGAGACCTTGGCGTTGAAATACCTATATCAGAAGTTCCTATTGCGCAAAAGAGAATAATTGAAATTGCGAACCTCTATAAAAAACCAGTTATTACGGCAACTCAGATGCTTGAAAGTATGATAAACAACGCTACACCAACAAGAGCGGAAGTTACGGATATATCCAATGCTATACTCGACGGTACCGATGCTATAATGCTATCTGGAGAAACTTCCATAGGTAAATTTCCTTGTGAAGCTGTTAAAGTTATGGACGAGGTGGCGATAAACACGGAAAAATATATGGAAGAATATGAAACCTTCAAACTCGATTGGCTCAAAGAATATTCATCAAGTCTGGACTTAGCAAGTGCTATATCCTACGCTGCTACAAGTCTTGCAAAGAACATAGATGCTAAATTATTGATAACAGCTACGAGTACTGGTTCGACTGCAATACATGTTTCAAAGTTCAAACCATCGATACCAATAATGGCTGCAACAAATTCTCTTGAAACTTATTGTAGGTTATCTCTCGTTTGGGGAGTTGTTCCAGTTATGCTCGAAGAAAATTTAACTACTGATGAAATGATAGAAAGTGTAACATCGAAAGCAAAGGAACTTGGATTTGTTAACCATGGAGATAAAGTTGTAATTGTAGCGGGTATACCGTGGGGAAAACCTGGTACAACGAACACTGTAGAGGTGCAAGAGATAAAGTAAATTTTACATTAAGTATTGCAAAATCCCACTTGAATTTACAGATAGAATTGGTATAATATACCACGTAGTGGTTCCCGTTGTTATTACAACATTGAAAAAGCAATTAAAATTACAATAAAGGAGGAAGCGGATATGGCAAAGTGTGAAGTTTGCGGAAAAGAACCAAGAACGGGTAAGAATGTCAGCCACTCCAACAGACACACAAACAGATGGTTCAAGCCAAATGTTCAAAAAGTAAGAGTTCTTTGTGGCGACGGAACGGTAAAGAAAATGAATGTCTGTACAAGTTGTTTGAAGGCTGGCAAAGTTAAGAGGTACGTAAGTAAATCACAATCCGTAGCGGTGGAGGCATAAAAAGCGGGGAAATCCCCGCTTTTTTTGAATATGGTTATGGAAAGGCTAAGCGTAAAAAAATGGTATAGAGTTTTTACACTCTTTTTTGTTATCTTGAGCACTCCGGTTGTGCTCTATCTTTTTTCTTTACAGTTGTCGAGTTTGGTGACGTTTTTCCTCATAATTGTCTATGCTGGTCTTCTATTTCTTACCGTTGAGAGTTTTATCATTTCTTTAAAACTCTCGGGGGATAAAATTTCAACTATTTACTTTAATATATCTTTAAGTGATATAATTGATTTAGAAAACGGAATATTTGAAACGAGAATTAGAACCCGCTGGAAAGTGTATAGACTTCCACCAATAGAAGATGTTGAAAATATTTTACGACTTGTTCCTAAAAAAGATTAAATATGCATGGTGGATTGGGAGGCGCTCTTTGTGGAGAGTAGAAGAACTTACGCTTTGATAAACGTCAGGAACTATCTTAACAATTTGAAGTTTTTTCAACAGCACTGTGCACCAGCAAAGGTGATGCCTGTTGTCAAAGCTAACGCTTATGGTCACGGTGCAATTGTCCTTTCGAAAGCAGCAGAGCGTATGGGCATAGATTTCTTTGCTGTAGCATTCTTAGAAGAAGCTATAGCACTAAGAGACCATGGTATAAAATCTGACATATTAGTCTTTAACTACATAGAACCGGATATGTTACATATTGCAGAAGCATACAACGTTACTATAACTCTCTACTCGTGGGAACAGTTGTGGCGATATTCCAAAGAGGCATTTAAGCCAAAGTGCCACGTTAAGATAGATACGGGCATGCGTAGGCTTGGAGTTATTCCTTCAGAAGCAAATGAATTTATAGAAGCGGTAAGGAAAGCTGGATTTACGGTTGAAGGAGCGTACACTCACTTTGCCGTTGCCGACAGTCTTGGCGAAGATGATATTGCGTTCACTCAAAAACAAGTGGAGGAGTTTCAAAATTTAGATTTAGATGTTAAGATAAAGCATGTGTGTAATAGCGGTGCAGCTATTTCCAAAGTTGTTAATTGCTTTGATTATGTTAGAGTAGGAATAGCCAGCTATGGTCTTCAACCTGGAGATACAGTTCAAAATGACAATCTAAAACCGGTATTGTCTTGGAAGACAGTTGTTTCACACGTCAAGCGAATTCAACCAGGTGATACTGTGAGTTATGGTAGAACATTTACAGCGTTCACGGAGATGAAGATTGCCACAATTCCTGTTGGATATGCCGATGGCTATTGGCGCAGTCTTTCAAATAAGGGCTACGTTTTGATTCACGGTGAGAAATGTCCAATAGTTGGAAGGGTATGCATGGACCAGTTCATGGTCGATGTAACACATTTAGAAGATGTGAAGATAGGCGATGAAGTCGTACTCATCGGAAGACAAGGTGAAAATCAGATTACAGCAGAGGAAATCGCTAAGATGGTTGGAACAATAAACTACGAAGTTACTTGCAGAATCAGTGAGCGGGTACCAAGAAAATACGAGGGGATGGAACTGTGAATAATTTCAGAGAAGCACTTGGAAAACTTTTTCCTTACGTTGAAGAACTGAAGAATTATATCGATAGAGAAATAGATGGTGTATTCAAAGTTAAGAGCAAGAGGCTTCAAGAGACAAAAGATGGAAAGAAATTCTTGCTTCTTACATTAGAGGATAGGACTGGTAATGTAAGAGCTGTTGATTGGTACAACGCGGAAAACAACGACCAATTAATCCAGGTGGGAAATGTTGTAAGTGTAAAAGGGAAGGTAGTTTATTTTGAAGACAAAGTGCAGATTAACCTCTCAAATGCTCAGAATACACTGAAAGTACTTTCAGAAAATGAGTATGATATAGAGAGATTTGTTGATAGTTTAAAAAATACTGAAGAGCTCTTTAAATCCTTGCTCCGATTGATTGATACCGTGCATGACGATGATTACAAATCTATTCTCAATAGATTTTTTGTCGAAGACAGGAACTTTGTTGAGATGTTCAAATGTGTTCCCGCTGGCTTGAGGATTCATCATGCGTATAAAGGCGGTCTTTTAGAACATTCCTTAAACGTTGCAAAATTGGTTGATAACGTGTGCAAAATATACAGTCAATTAGATAGGGACCTACTTGTTACAGGAGCACTTTTACACGATATAGGAAAGGTGAGAGAATATACGATTAGTCAAAAAGGTATCGAAGTAACAACCGAGGGGGAATTACTCGGTCATATAGTTATGGGAGTTGAAATGCTTATCCAAAAATCACGAGGAATACCATATGATAAGCTTCTCAAATTGAAACATCTGATTGCATCTCACCATGGTGAATTTGAATGGGGGGCTCCTGTACTTCCTAAGATACCTGAAGCTCTTGTTTTACACTTTATCGAAAATATGGACTCGAAGATAAATAGAGTTTTCCAAATAATAGATAAAGAAGATAAAGAAAGAGAATGGAGTGAGTATGATTCAAATTTAAGTAGAAGGTTCTTACTTAAATAATTTAATTGTATTATAGCAATTCTAAAGAAGTAGGTGGTGGATGTGGCAAAGTCAAAGAATGTTGTTGAAGATAAAAAAGACGAATTGGTCAACGATACTTCGAAAAATATCGATAAGAAGGTAATAATCGTTGAATCACCTGCAAAGGCGAAGACCATAGAACATATTCTCGGGAAAGATTACCAAGTTATATCTTCCAAAGGGCATGTGAGAGATTTACCTCAAAAGCAATTTGGGGTGGATCTGAAATCTTTAAAGTTAGACTTTGAAATCATTCCCGGAAAAGAACCTGTTGTTGAACAGATTAAGAAGATAGCAGAAGGGAAAGATGTCCTATTGGCTTCAGACCAAGATAGGGAAGGAGAAGCCATTGCCTGGCACTTGGCGGCAATTCTTGGTGTTAAGGGCAAGAATCGTATTACGTTTTCCGAAATTACGGAGAAAGCAATAAAAGAATCGGTTAAAAATCCCCGTGAAATAGATATGAACAAAGTTAATGCCCAGCTTGCAAGAAGGGTGTTAGATAGGATTGTTGGGTACAAGATAAGTCCATTGCTTTGGCGTATAATTAAAGACGCAAGAAGCGCTGGAAGGGTTCAGTCGGCAGCATTGAAGATTATCTGTGAGCGCGAAAGAGAACGCTACCGTTTTGTTCCTCAAAAGTACTACAAAGTTTGGATTGACATTGCAGGATTAAAAGCATATTTAACAAAAATAGATGGAAAGAAGATAAAACCCACCGACATAAATGAAGATATAGCCAAAGAAGTAACAGAGAATATTAAGAATGTCAAACTTGTAGATATAGATATCAAAGAAGTTAGGAAAAATCCGCCAGCTCCATTCATAACAAGTACGCTCCAGCAAGATGCTGCGAGCAAGCTCGGTTTTCCCGTTTCAAAAACTATGAAAATTGCACAATCACTCTACGAAGGTGTTGATACAATAGAAGGCCACACTGCATTTATAACATATATGAGAACTGACTCGACAAGAGTTTCGGACGAAGCAAAAGAAGCGGCAGGTGGTTTCATTCGAAAACACTTTGGAAATGAATATTTGGGCGAAGAGTCTAAAAAAACTTCAAAAAAGGAAACAAAAGGGAAAGTACAAGACGCACATGAGTGTATAAGACCGGTTGATGTAAATATCACTCCTGAGAAAGCAAAAGAGTTACTCGACAAGGACCATCAGAAATTATACGAACTTATCTGGAAAAGATTTGTAGCTTCTCAAATGAGTAGTGCTATATACAAGCAGTACAGCTATGATTTTGAGAGTGGAAAATACACTTTTGAAGCAACCATTCGTGAACGTATCTTCGACGGTTTTGAAAAGATTTATACGATAGACAACGAAGTAAGCGAAGAGCATAAAGAACTAAAAATACAGCAAGATTATCCGGTTGAACCCAAGAGCGTAGAATCTCAAACTACACCGCCCGATAGATACAGCGAGGCTGCACTTGTTAAAGTTCTTGAAGCTGAAGGTATTGGTCGACCGAGTACATATGCAACGATAATTCAAACTCTTCTTGACAGAAAGTACATTGTGAAGAATAAAAAGACTTTGATGCCGACGATACTTGGTTTTGTTGTTAACCATTACCTTGAGCAGAGATTCCCTGACATAGTTGACAAAGGTTTTACTGCTGAAATGGAAAAGCAACTTGATGAGATTGAGAATGGTCAGAAAGATTGGAAAGAAGTTGTTAAAACATTCTTGAAGGAGTTCAACAAAGACCTTGAAAATGCACAAAATGAATTCTTTTCAATTGACTTTGATACGGATATCAAATGCGAGGACTGCGTTGGTAATTACAAACTAAAAGTTGGGAAGTTCGGACTTTACTTCCATTGCCCACAGTGTAAGACAAATAAATCTATAAAAAGTGATGTATTTGGCGTTATAGATGATGGAAAGTTCTTTGTGATGAAGGAAGTTCAAGAAGAGAAAGATACAGAATCACTTGAAAGCAGCAGTGAAGACTTATCTAACGGAAAGAAATCATATAGAAGGTCTTATGGAAAATCATCTAAATCGTCAAACAAATCTTCAAAAAAAGTCACTTCAAGCTCGTCAAATTCAGAAAAGACTAACAATAAAAATAGTAGTAAAAAGAGTGGTAAATAATTGATAATTGAGTGAGTGTTCAGTATGAGTCTATGGACAATCGGTGATATACATGGGTGTTTGAGGTCGCTTGAAAGTCTTATCAACAAAGTATCGCCAGGACCAAGGGATAAATTGATATTCCTCGGTGACTATATTGATAGAGGACCTGATTCAAAAGGCGTAGTTGATTTTCTTCTTTTACTTTCGAAACAAACACAATGCGTCTTTTTAAGGGGAAACCACGAACAGATGTTACTTGATGTTATTGATAATAACGACGATATTTTCTTGTGGAATATGAACGGTGCTCAGGCGACATTGAGAAGCTATGGGGATTTAATTGAATTGGAAACAAACGAAGAGCATATGAAATTTTTCAGAAGCACAAAGTATTATCATATCGAAGAGAATTATTTATTTGTGCATGGTGGAGTGAGACCGAATATACCTTTGGAGAATCAAGAGAAAAGGGACATAATCTGGATTAGGGAAGAATTCATAACAAAGAAGCATAATTTAGGATACGTTGTAGTCTTTGGTCATACACCTTTTGAGAATGTTTATTTCGGAGAAGATAAGATAGGTATTGACACGGGCTGTGTTTATGGTGGGAAGTTAACGGCTTTGGAAGTTAATGCAAGAAGAGTTATCCAGGAGGAATGTAAAAATGTATAACGAGATGTTGAAACCAATTATAGCCGGGATTTTTATGGGATGGGCTAACGTAATTCCGGGTGTCAGTGGCGGAACGATTGCTGTTATCACTGGCGTTTTCGAAAGACTTATAGATGTTGTTAATGGAATAATTAATATAAAAATAGACAAAAAAGATATACTTTTCATACTTCTTATAGGTATTGGTATATTATTTGGAATCTTAACTGGTAGCAAGATCTTATCGTGGTCTTTTGAGAATTATCCCTTTTACACATACAGCTTCTTTTACGGTTTGATAATGCTCTCTCTGTGGAATTTTAGAAAGAATGTATCACAGTTTAGATTAATGGAATTTATCATTGGAGTGTTAATCGTTATTCTTCCATACGTTCTTGAAAGTTATAGTCGAATTGTTTCTCTGAAGAACGAAGTAAATTATTTCTTAGTTCTTCTCTCAGGCATTGTTGCTGGTAGTTCCATGATACTTCCCGGTCTTAGCGGTTCACTTGTTCTAATGCTCCTTGGATATTACGAAATGGCGATTAACAAAGTTTCTAAGCTGACGCACTTTTCAAATAATGGTTTTGAGACTTCTGATTTACTATTTTTACTATTCCTTGGCATCGGAGTTTTGATGGGAATAGTTATAATTTCCAAGATTCTTAAAATATGGTTTGAAAAAGGTAAGAAGTCGATACTGAATTTTATTTTAGGATTAATAACTGGTTCACTCTATCCAATAACACCCGCATTTCATGGCTCTGGGAAGATTTCGGTGATGTTTTTCTGGATTGCTTTGGGTGGAATTGTAGTTTACTTACTTGGAAAATTTGAGAATTAATTATTAATTAAGGGGGAATATTGTATGACTTACTCTGAAGAGCTTAAAAGTATATTGGAAAGCGCAAAGAACGAAATTCTGAACGCAAGAGATAGTAAAGAATTAAATGACTTAAGAGTAAAATATCTTGGAAAATCTGGTATTATAACGTCACTTATGAAAAAGTTAAAAGACTTACCGGCTGAAGAAAGACCAAATTTTGGTAAAGTCGTTAACGAACTAAAAGATGAAATTGAAAGTTTACTTGAAAATCAAAAAGAACAGCTATCCGAAAGTGAAAAGAGTGCAATATATAAGAAACTATGGGTTGACCCAACCATGCCTGGTGCTCGCCGTTCAATGGGACATCTACATATAATCAGTAAAGTTCAAAAAGAACTCGAAGATATATTTATCTCAATGGGATTCTCTGTTGTCGAAGGTCCCGAAGTCGAACAACCTTGGTTCAACTTTGATGCTCTCAATACTCCTGAATGGCATCCGGCAAGGGACTCACATGATTCGTTCTACATTAATGAAGAATACATGCTCAGAACTCATACATCACCTGTTCAAATAAGGACAATGCTCTCAAGAAAACCACCGCTTGCTATTATAGCCCCAGGAAGGGTTTACAGAAGGGACTACGATGCCACTCACTTGCCAATGTTTACACAGATGGAAGGATTGTATGTTGACCACGATGTGACCGTTAAACATCTAAAATACTTCTTAGAGGAATTTGCAAGACGATTACTTGGCGAAAATACAAAAGTTAGGTTGAGACCGAGTTACTTCCCATTCACAGAACCAAGTTTTGAAGTTGATATATACTTCAACAACAGATGGTTTGAAGTACTTGGAGCAGGCATGGTACATCCAAATGTATTTAAGAATGTTGGATATTCACCCGATGAATGGAGAGGACTTGCGTTTGGACTTGGAATAGAAAGAATTGCCATGGTTAAGTACGGGGTTAAGGATATAAGAGATTTAGTAAGAAACGATATAAGGTTCTTAGAGAATTGGTAATGATTTTAACGATTTTGGAGTGATTTTGTGATTTCTGGATTGCTACTTGTAGACAAAGAAAAGGGTCCCACTTCGCATGATATAGTCGATAGAGTTAGAAAAATTCTAAAAATAAAACAAATTGGTCATGCGGGGACTTTAGACCCTTTTGCAACAGGATTGTTGGTAATTGGAATTGGAAAGGCTACAAGGCTTCTTGAATATTTACAACATAACGATAAGGTTTATACCGTAAGATTTAAACTTGGCCTTATAACTGATACATTTGATATAACTGGTCATGTGATGGAAGACCAAAGTGAAGAAGTTGAGAGTATATCCGAAAATATGGTAATTGAAGCAATAAAGTCTTTTATTGGAACGTATAATCAAATACCACCAGCGTATTCAGCCAAGAAGTACCAAGGGAAAAAGTTATATGAGCTTGCGCGTGAAGGGAAGATTATAAACCTGCCGCCGAGGGAAGTAACGATATACGATATATATGATATTAAATTGTCTCTTCCGGAGGTGGAGTTTACAACAAGAGTTTCTTCTGGAACTTATATAAGAAGTCTGTGTATGGATATAGGTTATAAACTTGGGTGTGGTGCAACAGCTGTTGAGTTGAGAAGACTGTCGGTTGGTAAATTCAAAATACAAGATGCGGTGAGTATTCCAGAAATAAGTAAATCAAATGACTTTGATGAGCACAAACTCATAGAGCTATTTTCAAAGATAAGTAAAAACCTTATTCCAATGGAAGAGATTCTCGACTTTCCAAAGATATTTGTAAAAAGCCCTGAGAGAATATTCAACGGAATTCAACCAAAAATTGAAGATATCGAAAGATTAGATAAATTTAGAAAAGATGAATTAGTGCAAATAATTTCAAACGGTAGACTTGTAGCTATTGCACTCTCTGAACGAGATTCAGAGTTTACGACGACACTGCAGAGACAAGGTAGAAATGAAAGAATCGCTAAACTCATCAAGGTATTCAAGGAGGAATAAATATGAAGGTAGGAATCGTAGGACTATCGCAGGTTGGAAAGACAACAATCTTTTCACTGCTCACGGGAATAGAAGTTGACTTGTTCTCTCAAGAACATCAAAGAGGAACAGCGAAGGTTCATGATAAGAGAGTTGATGTACTCACCAAGATGTACGAACCAAAAAAAATTACTTACGCTACGTTAGAATTCTTCGATACTCCAGCTCTGAAAATTAAAGATGCAAAAGAAAGAACAGCTGTTTTCAATGCTATTCAAAATGTTGAGGCTTTGCTTATTGTTGTCAGAGCTTTTAAGAGCGAGAATGTACCGTATCCTGAAGTGGAGAGACCATTTGACCAACTCAAAGCAACGCTCGATGAATTTCTTTTTAGAGATTTAGATGTTGTTACAAACAGGATTGAACGCCTTGAAAATGCGAAGAGAAAACTCGAACCAAAAGAAGAGATTGAATTAAAACTACTTAAAAGAATTCAGGAAGCACTTGAAAGTGAGCAATTCGTATCAAAGCTTGGACTTGCGGATGAAGAAAAAAAGATGCTCGGTGGATTTTCACTCGCAACTCTGAAACCAATAGCAGTTGTTGTAAACGTTGATGAAGAGCAATTCTCTGAAAAGCAATACGAAACAAAAGAAGAAATTATTAAGCTCTGCAATGACAATAGCTTTGCTTACGTTGAATTGTGTGGAAAACTTGAAATGGAACTTAACTCTCTCAGTGATGAAGAAAAAATGGAATTTCTCAAAGAGCTCGGTACGGAAGAAACGGGAATACAAAGACTTTCAAAGGCACTGTATGACCAGTTTGGATTGATTTCATTCTTTACAGTTGGTAAAGATGAAGTTCGTGCGTGGACATTGAGAAAAGGTGCAATAGCTGTTGAGGCTGCAGCAGCAATACATACCGATTTGGCAAGAGGATTTATAAAGGCGGAAATTATAAAGTACGATGATTTAATTAGACTTGGCTCTGAAAAGGCAGTTAAAGATGCTGGACTAATGAAATTGGTTGGAAAAGAGCATATTATTGAAGATGGTGATATAATTACAATAAGGTTTAACGTCTAAATATGCTTAAGCGTAAAAATGAGGAATGCATGAATGGAGGTTGAAGTATGTCGGAAGCTGTAGCAAGAATAAACGAAAATGTTTATGTTGTTAGAGACAGGGTTATTGCGGTTATACCGGTTAGTTCAACTATTTCAAGAAGAATACGAGCAAGTAACCAGCTTGGTGGAAGGATGATTAATCTTGCATATGGGAAAGAATGCCAGACGATAGTTTTCATGGATAGCGGTCATTCGTTGCTGTTATCTGAACCAGCAGCTGATGTGAAAAAAAGGATATGGGGTTAGAGAGTCTTGGAAAAGTTTAGAAGATTAATCTTCCGCACAAACAAGCACAATAGATACAGTATTACACCGCTTGTTGGTGCAATTGTGGATAAGTTTCAGGACGTAGAGATATTGGAAACTAAAAATGTTAGTGAAATAACGCAGTATCCGGTAATGGATACTGCTGTCGCTTTTTCTTTCATGACATTTGATGTAGAGAGCGTTGCCGAGGAGGTAAAGTTTCTTAAAGAAAAGGGATATACAGTTATAGCAGGTGGTCCACATACAACTGCAATGCCAGAAGATATGCTGAAAATAGGGTTGGATTACGTTTTTATTGGCGATGGAGAAGAGAATATATTAGAATTCCTCGATGGGAAAAGACCAGAGAATAGAATATTCGATGGTATCAGTAAAAGAGTGAATTTAAATGATTTTCCACCAATTTGTGAGAAGAAAAGACTCTTTATGCCAATTGAAATTACGAGAGGTTGTCCATTTGATTGTGGATATTGCCAAACTCCAAGGCTTGCCGGCAAGATTGTGAGACACAGAAGCATTGAACAAATAGTAGAATACGAAAAGATTTCAGTTAAATACAAAAAGACCGTGGCAAGATTTATAACACCGAATGCATTTGGATACGGGAGTAAGAATGGTGTCACTCCAAAACCTGAAATAGTAGATGAATTACTCTTCAAGGTTAAATCCGTTGGGGTTAAAGAGATATACTTTGGTACATTTCCATCAGATGTTAGACCGGAAAGTGTTACAGATGAGATGGTTAAGACTGTAAAAAAGTATGTAAATCACGATTACGTTGTTCTTGGTGCTCAAAGTGGGAGCGATAGAATTCTTCAAATACTTCGACGCGGACACAATGTTGAAAAGATAGAAGAAGCACTTGAAATATTGGCACAGAATGGTTTTTACGCGAAAGTTGATTTCATCTTTGGATTTCCATTTGAGACGAAAGAAGATGTTGAGTTAACTTTCAACTTTATTGAAAAAATCGTACAAAAGTACAATGCAAAAATCCACGCTCACACGTTCATGCCACTTCCTGGCACGCCACTTTCCAACGTTGGACCTGGCGTTTTGAAGCAGTATCATTACAAATTTCTGGGACAACTTGCTTCTCAGGGTATACTTGACGGTTATTGGCTAAAACAGGAGGAACTTGCAAAAAAAGCATTCCGAGGCATTCAAAATACACAAATCTTTGCAAGTAACTCGTAAGATTAAACAGCAGAAGTGGAGGGATAGAGATGGTCATAAAAAAAGAATTTGCTCATTCGTGTAGTCAGGAAAAATTATTGAGATTAATTGAAAGTGAAGCTGAACCTTACATACGCAAATACAACGTCAAATTGAGAAGAATAGACGAATATATCTTTGAAGGCAGAGTGGGATTCATGGGCAAGGGAGTAGTGGAAATTACCCCAGAAAAGCTAATAATATCGATTGATTCTACGTTCTTAGGAATGCCTGGTGCGAAAGAAAAAGCTGAGGAAATGATTGAAAAATACGCTATGGGGATAATAGAAGAGTGTAAAAAAAGAGGCTGATAGTGAAATTCTCTCGCGATTGACTTCTTTTGAACCTTGTGATATAATGTCTCAAAATTTAAAAACCAAGAAGGGTAAGGCGGGGTTTTTGTGAAAAACAGTTGTTTTAGCGTAAAGGTATCAAAAATACAGTTAAATTCAGCAAATTTCTGGTGGTGGTGGACGACCGGTGGTTGTCCACCAACTTGTTGTTGCCAAAGTAAGAAAGTAACTATTTAAAATCATAAGGCAACGACAAATTGGAATATATAGCTGGACAATTGCCGGGTACGAGTAAAAAACGTACCCGGCTTTTTTATTTAAATTATTTTCAAAACCACAAATTCCATTCAAAAGGAGGGGTTAGCATGCTTAGGGAAAGTGTTTACTTAAAACCTGAAGAGATGCCAAAAAGTTACTACAACGTCTTAGCAGACTTACCTTTCAAACTCGATCCACCACTTGAGCCACAGACAGGTGAACCTATAAAACCAGAGAAACTACTTGCGATATTTCCAGAACCGCTATTAGAACAAGAGATGAGTGAAGAACGGTTTATACCTATCCCGGAACCGGTTTTAAAAGAATATTCAGTGTACAGACCAAGCCCACTAATACGTGCAAATTTTTTGGAAGAGTACCTCGGTACACAAACAAAGATTTATTACAAATATGAAGGAGTCAGTCCAACGGGTAGTCATAAGACGAACACCGCATTGGCACAAGCTTACTACAACAAAATTGTCGGAACAAGAGTTTTGGTAACAGAGACAGGAGCAGGACAATGGGGAAGTGCCCTTTCCTATGCTGGAGCAAAATTTGGATTAGAGGTAAAAGTCTTTATGGTCAAAGTTAGTTACAACCAGAAGCCTTTCAGAAAGATATTAATGAATATATTTGATGGCAATGTTGTGCCAAGTCCGAGTAAGTTAACCAGCTTTGGTCGAACATTTAATGAAGAACACCCCGGGACACTTGGAATAGCTATCTCAGAGGCAGTTGAGACAGTCTTTAAAGAGAATAATGCGAAATACGCACTCGGCAGTGTACTAAACCACGTGTTACTACACCAAACAATAATTGGTCTTGAGTTAAAAGAACAGCTTAAAAAGATAGGTGTAGTTCCGGATATGGTTGTTGCATGTCATGGTGGAGGTTCCAATTTTGGTGGAACTGTACTTCCTTTCATTCCCGATGTGTTATCTGATAGAGGTCCGAAGATAGTTGCGGTTGAACCAGAAAGCTGTCCTTCGCTAACAAAAGGTGAATACCGCTATGACTTTGGAGACACAGCAGGCTTAACGCCTATGATGAAAATGTACACACTCGGTAAAGATTTCGTCCCACCTTCAATCCACGCTGGCGGGTTGAGGTACCACGGTGCATCACCTATTATATCTAAACTTTTACACGAAAAACTCATATTGGCTGATACAGTTGGTCAAGATGAGGTCTTTGAAGCAGGAAAACTATTCGCAAAGGTTGAGGGAATCGTTCCAGCTCCGGAATCAGCGCACGCAATAGCATATGTGATAAGAGAAGCTAAGAAGAATGAGAAAAAAACAATCGTCTTTACTCTGTCAGGTCACGGTTATTTCGATCTCAATGCCTATGTGAATTCTATAAGCGAAAAGAGAGTTTGATAAGAGCTTGACAAAAGATTGCGAAGGAGGTAGATTCTATGGTTAAAAAAGGTGTTGTAAGAAAGAATTTATTGATTTTAATATTACTCTTTACTTCATTAAGTGCTTTTGCGGTCATTAAAATAGGTGTACTTTTGCCTTTGACGGGTGCGCTATCCGCTGCTGGTGATTTAGTAAAGAAAGGTATTGAACTTGCTTACTTGGAAAAAAACAGTGCTTTTGGAGATAAAATTCAACTTGTTTATATGGATACCAGAAGTGAAAAGACGGAAGCGGCAAATGGTATGGCGAGATTGATTGATAAAGAAAAAGTTGTTGCGGTGATTGGAGAGATAATGAGTGGCAATTCAATGGCAGCTGGAGAGATAGCGGAGAACAAGAAAGTTCCACTCGTATGTCCAGCTTCAACGAATCCACTTGTTACTCAGGGAAAGAAATACGTTTCTCGCATTTGTTTCATCGACCCTGTTCAAGGTACAGCCTTAGCGGAGTTTGCTGGCAAGTCACTTAATGTAAGAAAAGTTGCTATCTTCACAGATGTTGAACAAGATTACAGCGTTGGGCTCTCGAATTTTTTCATAGAACGGTTTAAAAGATACAAAGGTCAGGTGCTTCAATTACAATACAAAACAGGGGATACTGAATTTAGTGCACAAATTTCCCAGGCAATTGCTTTTAATAGTCAAGCAATCTTGGTAGCGGGGTACTACAACGAGATTGCTCTGATAGCACAACAAGCACGTGCCTTAGGCTATAAAGGGTATATACTTGCTGGAGATGGTGCAAATACTCAAGACCTCCTGAGAATTGGTGGCGAAGCTGTTGAAGGGATATATTTCTCGGATCACTATCACCCTGATTCAGCGAATTCAAATGTATCGAAAAGATTTGTAGAATCTTATATAAAAAAATATGGAGAAGTGCCTTCAACACTTTCTGCATTGGGCTATGATGCTTATAAGATTGTTTTAAACGCACTTATGAATGCAAAATCGACCAATCCTGAGCTCATTGCAAAAGCAATTAGAAATACAAAGAGTTTTAATGGAGCAACTGGAGTGATAAGTATAGACAAAGACGGCAACGCCTTAAAAGATATTGTTGTTCTCGTTGTTAAAAACAAGAATATGGAATTCTTTAAGAAAATACCGTTTTCGGTGCTGAAATAATCCAATTTAAAACGGAAAGAAAGCGGTCCGAAAAGGACCGCTTTGCTTTTTAAGTATTTTTAATTTTACATCTTATTCTCTGGGGAAGACGATAAACTTAAGAGCTGTTCTTGTTTCGTTCTCTACTGTTACATCGGTGAATGCTGGAACACAAACGAGGTCAAATCCGCTTGGTGCGAGGTAACCTCTTGCAACTGCTACTGCCTTAATAGCCTGGTTGACAGCGCCTGCACCGATTGCTTGGATTTCTGCTTTCCCTTTTTCCCTAATTACACCGGCCAAGGCACCTGCTACTTTGTTTGGGTTAGATTTTGAAGAGACCTTTAGTACTTCCATAGTTCTACCTCCCTTTTTCTGACGCCTGACAGCTCAGTTGGACTGCGTTGATAAAGTTGATAAACGTGAATGTGATAAAAGAGTTTTTTGAAATGTTGGTTTGTTCAAATTATTTCCTCTGGCGCGCCCGGCAGGACTTGAACCCGCAACCGTCGGATCCGAAGTCCGACGCTCTATCCAGTTGAGCTACGAGCGCGTCCGAAGTTGAAAAAGGTTATATATAAAAAACTGGGGTGGCTAGAGGGATTTGAACCCTCGACCACCTGATCCACAGTCAGGCGCTCTGCCAACTGAGCTATAGCCACCACAAATAGTATTACTATTAATTTTTTGGCGCGGCCGGCGGGACTCGAACCCACAACCCTCGGATTAGAAGTCCGATGCTCTATCCTGTTGAGCTACGGCCGCTACCGGACTTTCTAACTGGAGCGGGCGACGGGACTCGAACCCGCAACCCTCGGCTTGGAAGGCCGATGCTCTACCAATTGAGCTACACCCGCAACCTGGTCGGGGCGACTGGACTTGAACCAGCGTCCTCCGGTTCCCAAGACCGGCGCGCTAGCCAACTGCGCTACGCCCCGACTTCAACGACCGAGAATGATTATAGCATAACACCCTTTGTGTGTCAAGTAAAACAGAAATATAAGACTTCGTTAATTTTGTGTTGAGAAATATTTGGATTAATAATTATTAATTATTCGCCGCCTTCTTTTGGTATTACACATATAAATGAAGCTTCTTTGTCTGAGTAATTGTGAAATTGGTGTTCCTCGTTGGGTTCAACGTAAATGAAAGCCCCTTTAGAAACTTTTGTTCTTGTATCTTTTTGTACTACTTCAATATCACCATCTACAACAAAAATCTCATGTTCCCATGGATGTGTATGATATGGTGTTGAAGCACCGGGTTTCAATGTAAAGAGTCTCATGACGAAGTTAGGTGCGCCATCTCTTGGACCGACGAGAACTCGTTTGAGAATTTGCCCGTTGTTAATTTCTTGAGGCTGCATTTCTGTAATGTTTCCTATCTTCATTGCGTCTCCCTCCTTTACGCACTTCTATAACAACATACCTGTAAGGTTCTAAACCTTCAGAGTATGTATGAATATCTTTATGGCTCTTTGCAATTTCATGTACTATCTTTCTTTCGAAAGCAAACATAGGATCAAGTTTTACTTTACCATTCTTTCTTGCTCTTTCTATGGCTACTTCCACTATTCTTTCAAGTTGTTCTCTTCGCTTTTCTCTGTAATTTCCAGCGTCGATTATTACAGTGATTTTTGTGTCTGTAATTCTGTTGAGGAATATATTTGCAATGTGTTGTAATGCTCCAAGCCCTTTTCCATGTTTTCCAATAACTTTTCCTATCTCTTCGCTATGGCATGTAGCAATAAACGTCTTGCCTCTACTCGATACCTCTACATAGTAATCTGCTGTAAATCTTTTAAAGATTTCTTCAAGGAATTCCTTCAGTTTCCTTTCGTAGTACTTGTTGGTAATAGTAATCTCTGCGACAGCATCTCTTGCAAACAGTCCGAATATGCCGTGAGTTCCCTTGTCGATAATGTTGATTTCGTACTCGCCTTCCAAGACATCGTGTTCATTCTTAAACTGCTCAATAATCTCTTCAATACTTTTTCCAACGTAGTTCATCGTTTTCAAGTCAATCACCCCTCATGAATTCCTATGTTTACGTCGATTAGCTTTCTGTGACCTTATTTTTTCTTTTGTATGCCCCACAGTTCGTGTTGAGAGATACCTTTGATTTTGTACCTTTTGTATATGTAGAAGGTAATAGCAAGTTGAATAATTGAGTTCATAGTCCAATAAAGGAATATACCACTTGGCAAGCTTATAAAGAAGAATGGAAATACAGCCCCCATTATTATCTGTTGCCATGCGGTTCGGCTATCTTGACTGGTAATCAATGCAAGATAGTAACTGGTAACAATAGTCAGTACTAAGAATAGCCAGTTACTTTCCCATCCACCGGCTGATAGGTCTTGCCAAATTAAGAAGCCTGTTGAAACTGAGAAAAGTTCCTGATAGCTTTGGATAACACCGTAGAGAAGCATGAATATTGGAAGTTGTACGAGTAACATTAAACACCCACTTGAAGGGTTGATGTTATTTTCTTTGTAAACTTTCATGAGCTCCTCTTGTTGTTTTTGTGGGTCTTTGTACTTTTTCTTTATTGCATCTATCATTGGTTGGAGCTTTCTCATCTGAATCATCTGTTTAGTTTGGGCATGATAGAATGGGTAAAGTATTAGCCTTACGATTATTGTGAATATTATAATTGTCAGCCCAAAATTCCTTGTAAATAAGTTTATCCAGTTGAAGAATTCATTCAATCCGTCTGAAATAAAACTATACCATTTTCCAACGCCAGGTATAGTTTTTACAATGTTTGATAGGCTTTCGTAATCATCACCAAAGACATGTTTTATGACAGTTTTCTTATAAGGACCCATGTAGACTGTGAAGCTCAAATCTTTACCAACAACGCGAATTTTATCGAGTTTTCCGGAGAACTTTACTATTGAAGCATAATCTTGATCAGACCTAAATGAAACGAAGAAATTCACCGCAGACCTTATTGTTGATTCATCCCAGACAAGTGGCAGCCCTATTTTAATCTCATCAGGAGAAAGAATCTTGACATTGAATGCGTATGTATAAAACCCTTTGTCAAACGAATAAATCTTCTTCAGCCCATTTTCGTATTCAAATACTATCTTTACCGATTCGTAGGAATCCTTAGTTTTTGTACCGTATTCTATAACGTATGTTGGAGTTGCAAGTGTGAGTTCCTTTCCTTCGAGGTCAAAAGTATCAAAGCCATCGTTATCATTTATATAAAACAGATAAGCTCTTCCGAGCAAATGGCTTACTTTTGAAAGGTTACCATCCCTACCAATTTCTATCTGTAAATACTTAGAAGTTACAACGATAGAGTCTACTCTCTCTTCAACAAATAGCTTTGGAATTCCTATTATTGCAAAAATCAACAAAAAAATGACGGTTAACTTCTTCAATTCTACCGCCTCCCTTATATTATTTATTAAGTTCTTGTTGAACGAGGTTTTTCGTGGTTTGGTTTGTGAATGTGCAAAAAAGTAAACTCGTCTGGAACAGGATCTAAACCGCCTTTTGAAAGAGGATTACACCGAAGAATGCGCCAGAAACCCAGGAGGAGCCCTTTAAAAACACCAAACTTCTCCACAGCTTGATAAGTATATGTGGAACATGTTGGTTCAAATCTACAAGTAGGAGGTTTCAATGGAGATATATATTTCTGATAAAAGTTAATAAGAACAAGTATTACTTTCCGCATCAATTAACCTCTCAAAATTTTTCAACAACGTATCGCAAATACTTTTGTACGAGCTATTTTCAAACTTTTCAGATAACGCTTTTCGTGCAATTATCATAAAATCATATCCCCTGGGAATAAAATCCTTGTTTAGCCTGTAACACTCACGAAGCCATCTTCTCAATTTGTTTCTTCGATTCGCCTTTCCAAACTTTCTTTTCACAGAAATAGCGATTCTACTGTAATCAAGTCCGTTTTTCCTGTAAAGTATCACGAAATCTTCACTTTGAATAGCTTTTCCAAATTTAAAAACGAGGGTTATATCCCTCCTGAGTCTCAGGCGCTCTCTTTTTCGGAATCCGTACTTTCTCAGACTGCAAGTCTCCATCTACCTGTTCTTCTTCTGTTTCTCAAGACTTTTCTTCCACCGGGTGTGGACTTTCTTGCAAGAAATCCGTGTGTTCTCTTTCTTTTTCTCTGTGATGGTTGGTATGTTCTCTTCATGCCACTTCCTCCTTTTTCTATTTTTAAGTCTAATGTTGATTATACCAGAACTTCTAAGTTATTCAACACGGAATTTTTTGTTTTTCGTAAGTGGTAGATTAAAAAAACTGGTGGCCAGGGACGGAATCGAACCGTCGACACGTGGATTTTCAGTCCACTGCTCTACCATCTGAGCTACCTGGCCACCCTTAGTATGTATATTTAATCATATCGATTCATTTTATCCCGTTTGGTGGGTGCAGCAGGACTTGAACCTACGACCTTCTGCTCGTAAGGCAGACGCTCTCCCTCTGAGCTATGCACCCAACCTGCTTAGAGTTAAAACTGGCGCCCCCAACGGGATTCGAACCCGTGCCGCTGGCTTGAAAGGCCAGTGTCCTAGACCGCTAGACGATGGGGGCGTACATTTAATCTTCACCACTTCGCATTTCCCAGAAGTTAGTGACCGTTACCTATGATACCAAAGAAAATTTTTTTGTCAAGTAGGTATGAACAACTTTGTATGAAAAGAAAAGGTTAACTTTTTGTATCTATTCGTCAAAACAAAATTGGTGATATAATCTAAAGTGTTGGGAGAGTACTTACCACAGAAAACAAATTTAGTTGGAGGTGGACTTACGTGTTGGGGACTTTATTCTCTTTCGTTAACAGTAAATCAAGACCAAAACGTGCAAGTGAAGCGTTTAAGAAGGGGGATTTAGAAACTCACAAAAAGCTTCATAGTCCGAACGAGATAGGTAAAGAGCCGTGGCACAAAACTGAGCAGGGAAAGTACATAGGGCAAGCAGTTTATGGTGCAAGCGATGGTATTGTAACAACTTTTGCTGCAATTTCTGGTATCGCTGGAGCGAACTTAAATCCTAAGATAGCAATTATTGTTGGTCTTGCAAATCTTTTTGCTGACGGTATATCCATGGCAATCGGTGATTATCTTTCAGAAAAATCTGAGAGGGAATACATCGTGGCTGAAAAGGAGAGGGAAATGTGGGAAGTGGAACATATGCCTGAGGCAGAGAAGCTGGAAGTTAAGGAGATTTACAAAGCAAAGGGACTTAGCGGTGAAAAGCTTAATAACCTTGTCGATGCAATAACAAGTAATAAGGAGATTTGGGTTCAGACAATGCTCCACGAAGAATTAGGACTTTTCGAAGACGATACTAATCCTTTAAAGAGTGCCGTAGTCACGTTTCTCTCTTTTGTAATAGCAGGTTTTATGCCACTTATTGCTTATGTCTTTGCTTCTCAGTGGCAATTCTTGTTGCAAAATCAGTTTCTAATTTCCTGTATAATTACTGGTTTAACACTCTTCTTTGTTGGCGCGTTGCGACAAGTTGTCACAGGTGTGAAATGGTACAAAGGAGGATTTGAAATGCTACTTGTTGGTGGCTTGTCTGCTTCTGTTGCTTATTTGATTGGTTGGATACTTGAGAAGATTGTAAGTATACCTGCGCTATGATTGAGATAGGTGAATAATATGAATCTTTCTGTGGTTAATCAATTAATTTTGTACACACTTGTTTTTCTTGCTGGATTTGTTGATTCGATAGCTGGAGGCGGTGGGCTCATTTCATTGCCTGCATATCTTTTTATTGGGATACCAAGTCACAGCGCGCTCGCAACAAATAAACTATCGTCAACTATCGGTACAGTCTTTAGCACGTTGCGGTATGCAAAAGGAAAAGCAATTATCTACTCTGTTGGAATACCTTCAGTAATTGGTTCACTTATAGGCTCTCATATTGGAGCAAGATTGGCATTGGTAATTAGTGATAGTGTCCTTAAAATAATCCTCGCTATATTTATACCGATTGCTGCTGTTTTTGTTTTTATGACAAATCCAAGAAACTCAAGAAAAGATAGTAATTTTGCAATTAAAGATGAGGTTTCTAAAAGAAGAGTGCTTTTTATTTCTGGGTTAATCGGATTGGTTATTGGTGCGTACGACGGTTTTTTTGGACCCGGCACAGGTACATTTTTAATAATACTGTACGTAAGTATATTGTCTATGAATCATGTGAATGCATCTGGTACAGCAAAGATAGTTAATCTTGCATCGAATATCGGAGCCCTTTTAACATTTATTGCTGGCGGAAAGGTATTGTACTCAATAGGACTTCCTGCGGCACTTTTCGGTATTGCTGGTAATTGGATTGGCTCGGGGCTCGCACTGAAGAAGGGTGCAAGAGTGATAAAACCTGTTATGCTCGGAGTACTTGCACTCCTTTTTGCAAAGATTGTAATTGATATGTTTTGATGATAAAAGTAACTTTTTCATATGGGGAGGGATAGATATGGCGGATATGCTCGTAAAGTTATATGAATTACCTGACTTAGTGAAAGCAATTGAGGAGACTCAAAAGCATGGAATAATAATCAAACGTCCCATAGGTCCAGAAAAATACTTTGTTGTAGAGTGGGTAAGAGAAAAGTTCGGCAATCATTGGGCAAGTGAGGTAGATATGACATTTTCAAATAAGCCAATATCTTCTTTTATAGCTCTCGATGCAGTGACATATAAGATAGTTGGGTTTGCCTGTTATGATGCGACAGTGCGCGGTTTTTTTGGACCTACGGGAGTTGATGAAACATACCGTGGTAAGGGAATAGGAACCGCACTTTTGTTAGCCTGTTTGCACGATATGTTTAATGTCGGCTACGCTTATGCAGTTATAGGTGACCCAGGACCTGTTGAGTACTACAGAAAGATTGTTAATGCGATAGAGATAGAAAATTCTCATCCTGGAATTTACAAAAATATGGTGCGCAATATCTAAAATTGGCAAAGAAAACTGAATGGGTGGTCATCGTACCACCCATTTTGTTTTTAAAAGCTTTGTACAACTTTAGTATTCATGTGAACGTTATCAGAATTTAGCAAAAAAATGCATACAATATCTCCACAAAGAGCAAAACGTAAAAATAAATGAGTATTTTCTTAAAATGATCATTTTTAACCTAAAATCAGTTTTGGTTAATTTGTGAACAACATGATTTAATTATGATAACGTTACCACATTTTATTGTGGTACAACTCTTCAAGGGGGTGATGTGGATGAAAAGGGTATTAGCGGTTCTTTTTTTACTGGGGCTTCTCGGTATTACTTTAGCGGCTCCTTACAACACAACCATCAGGGTTCTTGCGTGGGATGATGCGTTGACACAAGCGTTAAAAGCTGGACTACCGGATTTTGAAAAGGCGACAGGGATAAAAGTTGTACTTGAACTTGTTCCGTCGGGAAACTTGCTACAAAAGATAGGTGTTAGTGTTAGTGTTAATAAAACGGATTACGATTTGGTCACAGTTGATGAACCATTTATACCATCTCTTGCACACCTTATGATGCCATTTGACAGATGGGGCAGTGGTAAAGTCTTCAAAAAACCTCCTCTAAATGTCTTTGCACCTAACGCATTTGAGGCTGCACAATGGGGCGGAGTATTTGTCGGAATGCCTATTAACGCTAACGTTTATATCTGGATTACAAGAAAAGACCTTATTAATGATCCAAAGAACAAATCTGAATTTAAGTCAAAATACGGATACGATCTCAGTGTGCCAAAGACTTTCAAACAGCTTAGGGATATGGCTGAGTTCTTCGCATCAAAAGGGATATACGGATTTGCTCCGTTTACAAAACAAACAGAGGGGTCAACAGCGGAAGCAATATTCATGTTTGAAGCATTTGGAACGAGTCCACTTACAGTTGAAGGTGGGAAAGTTGTAGTATCACTCGATGAGAAGAAGGCAGTCGAAGCTATTAATTTCTACAAAGAGTTATTGAAGTTTGCACCTCCGGGTGCTCTCGATATGGGGCATGCAGAAAGGATTGCGGCATTTAATCAAGGAAAGGTCTTTACAATGTTCCAGTGGCCAGCGCTCGTACCACAACACGAAGATCCAAATAACTCACTTGTTGCAGGTAAGATTGTATATTCAGCACCTCCGGTTGGTCCGGTGAAAGGTTCAGCGATAAGAGGTTGTTGGGTCTTAGCAATGCCAAACGCAACGAAAAATAAAGAAGCAGCAGTAGAATTTGCATATTGGTGGGCTTCCTTAGAGACTGGCCAAAAACTTATTCCGAAAGGATTTACACCGGCAAGAGCCGATTTACTTTTAAATCCAAATTTCAACAAGGATAGACCTTGGTTCAAAGCTATTTTTGATTCAATGAGAAATGCAGTTGCAAGACCGAGGTTCATTAGATATCCCGAAGCATCACAGATTATAAGAGATAATTGGCTTGCTGCAATCTCAGGAAAAGTCACACCAGAAGAAGCAGTAAGGAAGATGAAAAATGACCTCAACGAGCTCATTAAGAAATAAGAGAGAGAGAACAAATTTCGGGGGCGCAAGCCCCCATTGGTTCTTCGTTGCGCCTGCGTTAGTAATAGTCTTTGCAATATTGATATTTCCAGTTTTATATTCTATTTACATGTCTACTTATGATTGGCATCTTTTTTACAGCATCGATAAGAAGTTCGTAGCTTTTAAGAATTTTGTCGAACTTTTCAAAGATAGTGAATTTTTACATTCTCTTTGGCTTCAATTTGGTTTTGTTGTTATAGCACTTCCCATAGAAACAATTATTGGTTTCTTTGTTGCGTTGCTTCTCAATCGTGATGGAAAGTTTTATACAGTTGTTAGGTCATTACTATTACTACCAGTGTTCATACTTCCTGTTATTTCAGGTTTGACATGGCGTTTGCTCTTACAGCCGGAATATGGTATGGTTAGTTTCTTTCTCGAAAAGATGGGATTTGGAGTAAAGGCTTGGCTTGCAGAACCTGATTTTGCTTATGGAATGGTAATTGTCCAGGATGTCTGGCGTATGTGGCCATTTATGTTCATGTTCATATACGCTGGACTCTCTGGAGTACCGAGAGAGATGCTCGAAGCTGCCGAAATAGACGGTGCTTCGTTTTGGAAGAAGGTCTTTAAAATTATACTTCCACAACTTAGACCAACTATAGCAACCGCATTACTATTGAGGTTGGTAGATGCACTAAGGATATTCTCAGAAGTGTACGTTATGACCGGTGGTGGACCGGGTAATTCAACTATGCTTCTATCACTTTATGTAAACAAGCAAGCTTTTGAGTTCTTCAATATTGGCTACGCCGCAGCGATGGGGGTTGTATTGCTTATTATAGCCCTTGGATTAGCATTTTTCATTGTGGGTGGCAATATAAGATTTGAAGGTGAACGCGGATGAGAAGAATAAAAAAGAGGATAATAAGTCTGATAATTGTGATAATTACGTTGACTGTTTTGATTGTTGAATTAATGCCAATATTGGTTGTTATAACCAGTGGATTCAAACGCGATATAGATATCTGGGCAAGAGGACCTTTTTATTTTAAGCCAACGCTCGAAAGCTATAAGCAAGTGTTATCTAACAGGGACCTTTTGATGAGCCTAAAAAATAGCTTGTTAGTTGGTTTTATTTCAACATTTATTTCAATTATAGTCGGTGCAATGGCATCTTACGGTTTAACCAGATACGTCTTTAAGTTTAAAGAAACCATAGCTTATATGTTTCTGAGTTTTAGAATGATTCCACAGATTTCACTCGTAATTCCACTCTATGTTATGTTTAGTTTTCTGAAATTGAGGGATACGTTAACTGGAATAGTTTTAGCGCATATAAGTTTCAATATACCGTATGTTATATGGTTGCTATTGCCATTCTTTGCTGCTGTACCTTGTGACTATGAAGAAGCGGCAAGGATTGATGGTGCAACAGAGATGCAAGTATTTTGGAAGATATTCTTTCCTCTTGTTTCGCCTGGGCTTGTGGTTGCAAGTGTCTTTGCATTTTTGATGTCGTGGAATGAATTTTTATATGCGCTCATACTCTCGTCTGTCAATGCGAAAACAGCACCAGTTGCAGTTAATGGATTATTGGGACAGTATGCACCAAAATGGGGTCAGCTGACTGCCGCAGGTACGATAATGCTCATACCGGTTTTCATAATCACTTTAACACTTCAAAAGTACATCATAAAAGGTCTTGTATCAGGAGGGATTAAGGGATGAAAAAGGAAGTTAATATGCGTAATCAAACAAACGGGAGTGAAAAAGTACCGTTTATAACAAAGTTCTTCTTCGGTTTTGGTGATGTGTACGGTGGAGGTGTTTTCAACATAATTAACTTCTTCTACGCTATATTTTTAACAGATGTCGTTAAAATTCCACCAGCTTATGCCTCTGTGATATTCCTTGTTGGTAAGATTTGGGATGCTGTCACAGATCCAATTATGGGTTACATAAGTGACAGGACAAAGTCTAAATGGGGAAGAAGAAGACCGTACTTTTTGTTTGGTGTACCGTTCATATTCTTATCGTTTGTGATGGTATGGTATCCTGTATCATTTGAAAGTACACTTGCAAGGTTCATATATGCACTTGTTTCGTATATGTTCCTCAATACCGTTGTTACTATGGTTTTGATTCCTTATACAGCAATGAGTGCAGAAATTACTCTTGATTATAATGAACGAACTGCGATTAATTCATTAAGATTGACATTTTCATTGCTCTCTTCCTTATTATGTGCCGTGTTACCAATGATGATTGTCAAGAGTGCTGGCGATGTAACAAGAGGATATTTGATAATGGCTGTTATCTTTGGTACGTTCTTTGCGCTGCCATACCTTGGCGTATTT
>Ga0197142_1000665_pt1 | contig 31742 bp, 37 predicted proteins | sample GBS60_MetaG_FD_148614 | JGI IMG/M metagenome (GOLD analysis project Ga0197142, IMG submission 148614) | Sediment microbial communities from Great Boiling Springs, Gerlach, Nevada, United States - GBS 60_MetaG | ecosystem: Environmental > Aquatic > Thermal springs > Hot (42-90C) > Sediment...
CAACATAAAAAATGCAAAGATGGATTTATCTACACCTGTAAATTTATTATTTTTTATCGAAGAGGGAAATGCAAACATAGAACAAGGAATCATTATTGCAAAAACAAATTTTACGGAAAAATTTCCTGAGGGTCGTTTAATTTTAAAAGATATTAAATGGACCTCAGTAATGGGAATACAGATCCCCTTTTTTGGAGCAAAATTCGATTTAGATGTTTCGTACATACATTACTCATCGAATTCAACTTATGTTAAGGGTTATCTGCATTTGACGGGTAAAAGTCAAGAAGACGAATTAGGTATTCCTTTTGAATTCAATATTTACTGGAAAGAATATAGACTTCCGATGGATTTAGCATTACAAAAACTCATAGAAAAAATCTTCGAAACTGTACAACCTACGTTTATCGAAAAAGGAATATTAACCATTGGTAAAGAAGTATTCGATAGAATTAAAAAAACACCAGAGAAATAAGATGGATTTAAAAAATCTCGCGTTAAATATCATTCAAAAAACCATTGCAAAAATCCAACCCGATGTCTTGCTAAAACAAAAACTAGAAGAATTGAATTTTTATAAAATCATCGAAGCATCTTCTACTCTTTTTGTGATTTCTTTAGGTAAAGCCGGATTTACAATGGGTAATAGTTTTAACGAATATCTAAGACACTATAATTTAAATAACAAAATTCTAAAAGGATTTATCTGTACTCCTTATCATACAAAAAAATTTGATATTGATGGTTTCGAAATTATCGAATCTTCGCATCCTTATCCCGACAAAAACAGTTTATTAGCTGGAGACAGATTGTTCGAAATTACTCAAACAATTCCTAAAGAAACTACTATAATTGTTTTACTTTCTGGTGGTGCTTCTTCTTTAATCGAAAAACCAATTGATTCTATTTCGCTAGAAGAAATTCAACATCTTACAGAAAAACTCTTAAAAAGTGGAGCAAACATTCAAGAAATAAACACAATACGAAAAAAACTATCCTTGATCAAAGGTGGTGGGCTTGCAGAAATGCTTTATCCCCGCGATGTATATCAGTTTTTACTTAGCGATGTAATTGGTCCTAATGCAGAAGAGTATGTTTCTTCTGGTCCCATGTATCCAGACAAAACAAGCAACGATATGGTTTATCAACTTTTAAAACAATATTCTATAGAATGGAACAAAAAAATCCATTTCCCTCGAAAAAATCGAACATCACTGAAATCTTCTTATACAATTGGTAACAACGAAATTGCTGCTCTAAAACTAAAAGAAACTCTGATAGAATTAGGCTATAGAACAGAAATACGCATGTTGAATTTTACGGAGAACCTCAATGAATACGAAGAAATCATTTCTAACGATATTAAAAATTTTTTAGAAAAACCAAAATTTAAACACGCTTTGATCTGGGGCGGAGAGCCTACCATCCGAGTTACGGGAATAGGCATTGGCGGACGAAATCAAGAACTATGTTTACGTATTGCTTTTCATTTACAAGAATTTCTTCAATATAAAGACAAAATACTTTTTTGTTCTTTTGGTACGGATGGGATCGATGGACCAACCGATAGTGCTGGGGGAATTGTATTCTGTGATAGTGTTCAAAAAATCAATAATTTGATAAAAAATCATCATGATTATTCTGATGCAAGAGATTTATTACGAAATAATGATTCTTATACAGCTTTAAACTTAATCGATAGTTTAATAAAAATTGGTCCAACAGGAACTAACTTAAACGATTTAAGTTTTTTTGTATATGATTAATTATTTGTTCCTGTTGATTATATAATACGGCAACGTTTTTAATATATCGCGATAATCTTTCTTTGTGTAAGAAGTTAAAAAATTCGAAACCAAACTGGAGCCATATTCTGCTAATGTTTTTTCGAATTCTAAACTTTTTTCGATTCCTAAAAGCATGGGAAAAGTAAGTTTACCTAACTCTTTATCTTTTCTAGTTTTTTTCCCTAAGGATTTTTCGTCTCCTATTTCGTCTAGAATATCGTCGCTGATTTGAAAAAGTACCCCCAAGATTTCTGCATATTCAATGTATGATTGATATATTTTTTCGTCAAATAAACTATTTTCTTTGATTTTTCCTGTAATGATGGCTAATTCTATGGTTGCACGAAATAACGCAGCAGTTTTATGATAATGAATCATCAATAGGTGATAAAATTGATCTTTTTTATTATCTAAACCTAATTGTTGAATATATTTATAATATCCCTTTATTTTAAAAAAATTTTCGTAAAAAGAAAAATCTTTTGTAGGTTCATCGAAATCTTTTTTCTCGTAAGAAAGATCCAATGCTTGACCTAATATCATCCCCGAAATACCGCCATATTTAGAAAGAATTTGAATCTTCTCTTTAACACAATAGTTGGTCAAACTTAATAAATAATATGCCAATGTATTTAAAGAATCTCCTGCAAGAATAGCTGCCCACTCTGGAAATTTTTTATGACAGGAGGGTATACCTCTTCGAAAATCATCATTATCCATTGCAGGTAAATCGTCATGGATTAAAGAATAAGTATGTACAAGTTCTATTGAATTTGCTGTGTACAAAAATTCATCTATCTCTTGCTGGGATAGATTTTTTTCGAAACCAGAAACCAACAAAAAAACGAGAGGACGAATTCTTTTGCCACCATTAAGTAAAGAATATAAAATAGGTTGATAAACTTCTTTTATAAAATTAGATTCTTTTTGAACAATAGAAGCAATATTATTAGCAATAAACTGATTAATAATTTCGGAAAAATCTAATAATATTGCTTCTAAATGGGATATTTTATGGTAATAATTCTCGTTCACTAAAAAAATAATGAATTTCTTTTAATGCATTTTCTACCGAGTCAGAACCATGGACAGCGTTGGCTTCTTTACTTTTTGCATATAACTTTCTTATAGTCCCCTCATTTGCTTCTTTTGGATCTGTTGCTCCTATTAAATCTCGCCATTTTTGTACTGCATTCTCTGCTTCCAAAACACCTACGATAACGGGACCAGAGCTCATATAATTACAGAGATCCTCATAAAAGGGTCTTTCTTTATGTACTTCGTAGAATTTTTGAGCATCGTATTTCGTCATATGTAAAAGTTTTAATCCAACTATACGAAATCCATTTTCTTCGATTTTGGTTAAAATATGTCCTACATGCTTATTTTGTAATGCATCGGGTTTTAAAATGATCAATGTTCTTTCCATCAATTCCGTATTTTTTTTATCAACTCATTGGTCAATTTTTTTAATTTTATATTTTCTACAAATTACAAAGCAAATTTTTTTGTTAAATAATATAACTTTTTTATTAAATTATTCTATAAAGTGTATAAAAAACATTAAACATCATTAAAAAATTTTTATATTTTTAAAAATTGATTTTTCCACGAACTTTTTTTAATTTAATTTTTTATAATATTTTTTCAAATAAATTTTAGATTTTATTATAACAATTTCTATTAGCTTCTCTTTGTCCTCTGGGGTAAAATAATTAGATAATACATGCTCATTAAACGTGCAAAAAAATGTATTATTTTATAATAGATAAAAAAATGTGCTTGACTGAATTATAAACTCTAAAATACCGAAATTAGAAATATGGAAACATTATTATTTGATCGATACATTATTTTGCTTTTGAAAGCAGTTCTTTTTTTGGCAAAGCATAAAAACGAACAAAAGTATTTCAAAGTAAAAGAAATTGCGGAAAGTTTAAATGTTTCTAAAAGCTATATGGCACGCATTATTCAAGGTCTTGTTCATAATAAAATATTAGAGTCATCTACTGGACCAACTGGTGGATTTTATCTTCCAACAGAAAACCTAAAATTAACCTTGCACGATGTGATCAAACACACAGGATACGAAAAAGAACTAGAACGATGTGTAATGGAATGGCCAGACTGCAACGAAGAAGAACCTTGTCCCTTACATCAAACATGGAAAAAATTCAAAGAATCTTTGTTAAAAGATTTAAAAAACTATACAATAGAAGAAGCCTGCGATCAACTTTATGATAGAATTAAATAGTTTTAATTATTATCATCTATAATAAATCCATTTTCTTTAAGGATTTTATTAATAAAGTTTTCTGGGAATTTGGTATCTATTTCGAAGCGATATGTGATCCATTTGCCCTCTGGTTTATAGAACACGAATAAAAGACGTAAGGGTTGTTTTTCATATCGCACATAGGTAATGATGATTTTTAAAGACTCGAAATGTTCCTCGTTGTAAGAAATTGAATAATCTTTAAAGTTTCCAAGAACCTTTTCTATATTAGTAAAAGTATTTTTTAAATTTTTTATCGATTCGGATTTGTTATAAAGAATTGGATTACTCGAAAATAAATAATCCAAAGCTTGTTCAATTCGATTTTGTTTGTACAAATCAAAAAAGTTTTTGACTATCTTTTCCGGTTCGTTTGTTTGTGCATGTATTCCCCGAAATAAAATTGTTAATAAAATAAAAAGAGTAATTTTTAACTTCATAGAAACTCCTTAGATATTCTGATTCGCTGTTGATATCACTGCACGAACAAGAGAAATATCAATATTTAATCGTTCAGCAATGAGTTCTGGATCCCATTTGTGTTTTAGGTATAACGTTAAAATCCCTTCTTTTTTCCATTCATCAAGAATCTGTCTTTTTTTCTCGGGAATTTCTTTGGTATCTTTTGTTGCTCTATCTGCTTCTTGCAACATCTTTTCTACGGTTTCGTAGAAAGCACTTAATTTATCCATTTTTTCTATGGCTTCCGAAACAAGAGATTCAAGTTCATTTTTAATGTATCCACCCTTATCACTTATTTCTGACAATCGTTTTGACATTACAGAAATCTGACTTTGTTTTTTCTCTAAATCGGTCATCAACACATCGATCTGTTCAAAACGAGCTTCTATTTCTTTAAATTTTATATCGATATCTTTTAACTCTGATACCTTTTTTTCTAATGCTTCTAATTCTTCTTGTATGTTATCCTTTCGAATTTCGAAAAGTTCTAATTTTTGCATTAATTCTTTTGCACTTTCGCCAGCTTCTAATGCTTCTTTTCGTGATTTTTCGATGGCTCTTAAAGCATTCTCAATATACTTTCTTCTTTCTGTTAATTCTTTAAAGAAATCTTCGAAGGCTTTCCTGTATTCTTCGAATTTTAACAATCGTTGTTCAATTCTTTCTGCGATTTTGTCTGCACTTTCTATGTTCACCAATTTTACTTCTACTTCTTGGATTTTATCGCTTAGGGATATAAAACGATTTTCTACGGTATCTAACAATGCTTTTCTTTCGTTTAGCATTTTTAATTCTTGTTCAATTTTTTCTTTAATAGAGTTGATAGATGCTATTTTTTGTAAAAATTCTTCCAAATCTTTTTTATTTTCCTGAATTTCTTTTAGTCGTTTAGTCAAGATTTCTAGTCCTTGATCAAATTTTATAATGAATTCTTCTGCTGTATCTACTAATGATAGTTTTTCTTCGAATTTTCTTATTTTATGAGAATCTTCTTGCAATTCTCTAAAAATTTCGTCTTTTAAGTTTCGTACTTTTTCTGTTTCGCCTATAATATCTGCGCGAATGTTAGCAATTTCGTTTCGAATCTGAGTTAAATCCCTCTGCATGTTTTCCATCGATTTCTTAATAGTAGCGGAAGTTCTTTTTTCCAATTCTTCTATTTGTAGCTGCCCTTTATCTACCAAGATTGTTAATTGTCTGGAAATCTTTTCATCAATGGTTTGGTTCAACTTACCCAATTTTTCGTCTTGTTCTTCCATAAATTTAGATGCTCTTTTTACTAAACTATGAACTAACTCTTCTTCTTTCTCTTTAATTTCTTTGATAGCCTTTTCTGCTATCTCTTCTAACTTTTGTCTTGTTCGTGTAGTTTCTCGAATCTGTTCTTCTACAAGATCAATTTTACTTTCGATTTCTTCCCGTAATCGTAAAAAGCCTTCCCTTGCATGTAGAAGTTCTTCTTTTTCTTGTTGGGCAAATTCCGAAAGTTCACCTTTAAGATTTTCTAATGTATATAAAAGATTTCTTTTTAGTTGTTCTCCCAATTCAATAAATTTATCCAAAATGATTTCGTATTCTCTTTTTACATTGAGAATTTTTTTCTCTTCTTCGTTTACAAAAATCGAAAACCTCGATTGATATTTATCATATAAATTCTTAAACATGTGCTCTAATCCTTCAATTTTCTCTGCTTTTACTTGTTCGATTTCTTCTTTTATTCCATTAACATTAATTTTTAGTTCTTCTAAATTTGCTTTTGCATGATATTGCCATTGCTCTAACAACTCTTCGCTTTTTGTTTGGATTTCTTGTCTTCCTTTGTTTATCACATCTATTAGCCTGTTTTCTGCATTTAGATATTTTTCTTGGAACAATTCTATTTGTTCAACAATACTATTTGCCATCCTTCGCGTTTCGTTGATAATTTCGTCACGCTTAGAAATAGTTTGCAAATTAAAGTTATCGATTTCGTTCCTAATTCTTGTAATTTCTTCTTTTAAGGATTGAACTGCTGTTTCTTTGATTTGGTGTAAACCCACTTCCATGTTTTTAAAGCGTTCTTGATACATCCTCATTAATTCGATAAACTTTTCTTCAATTTTAACAGATTCTAAAGAAAACTTCTCGTCTATGTTTTGATTTATATTATGAATCCTTTCGTCTAACAAATCTATTTGATATTTTTCTTCGTCAATTTGTCTGGAAATCTCTTTGGATTTATCGAACAATTCTTTTAAAGCCAAGTTTTCTTTTTCGATAAATTCTCTTGTTTTTAATCTTGCTTCTTCGATGATTTTATTGATGATGTTGTTAAGAGATTGTGTAATTTGATTTTCCTTAGATTCGATGTAAGTTTCTAATGATTTTGCTTTTGTATCAAGGTTTTTTATCAAATCGTGAATTGCTTGAATTTTATCAAAACCTTTATCCAATACTTCTATTTCTTTGTTAAGAAGCTCTGCTTGTTGCGAAATTGTGAGAATCTTTTCCGAAATCTGAGTGGTAAATTCATTTTGTTCTTGTAGTTTTTTTATGTATTGCTGGTTGTTCGCAATTATTTCTTCCAATGTTTCTGTGGTAGATTTCGCCTGTCGTAAACGTAAATCGAAATCGATGATAGTATCTTTAATTTCTGTTTTTTCGTTATCGATAAATTCTTTAAAATCGTCTTTTATGTTTTCTATTGTTTGGACGATTTTAGCCTCGTCGAATTGATGATTTTTTTTTGATAGTCGAAGTGTTAATAATACAGAAATTAAAACAGAAAAAAAAGAACTCAATATTATTAATACAATAGTCATATTTGCACTCCTAGGAATTTTTAAAAAATCTATTTTAGGGTTTTAAACCGATTCTTAAACACGTTTTTATTTTAACAAGTTTTTTTTATCTCGATGAATCTATAAACATTATTTTTATTAAAAACTATATTTTTGTTTACATATAAGGAAGTGTTTTTATTTTTCTTTTCTTACAATGATGCGAAGTAAAAATATTCAAGACTTTAAAAACTTTATCGAAAAAGAAAACAATCTGATTAAATTTGATTTTAAAAAATACAAAAATAATCAATTATTAGAATTAAGTCTAAAAAAACATATTTTTTCATGGAAAAATACACCTTTGGAAATTTATAAAAAATTTTTACAATTCAAAGATTTAACAAACCATTTAACATTTGATGAATTTTTAAATTATTTACAAGAACAACAGCTATGGGATTCCAAGAAAAGTATAGAAATGCGATTAAAATTTTATCTTCGAAAGAGATATGGATATCACAAATTATTAGAACTATTAAAAAAAGATCTTTATAACGAAGAAGAGATAAAAAATCATCTAAACAATATACCCAAAGATTTTTGGACTAGCCAAATCAACGATATCATTGAAACGATTAAAAAGAACCATCATAATCAAGAAAAACAAAAACTCAAAAAAAAGATTTACAATAAACTTGTATACTTAGGTTATAGAGAAAACGAAATCCAAGAAATAATCCAAGAAAATTCTATTGACGAAAATTAGTATTTTTATATGCATAATTTTATGATACAAGATAAACAGAACACAAACATAGAAATCATTCCACCAAACCAAAGATCCTCTACAGAATCCAAAGAAGAAAAACCCACAGGATGGAAAAAATGGTTTTATATAATAGTTTCTATCATTATGGGAATTTATGTTTTTATTCCAGAATTTACAGACGTTTTCCCCCTTGTAGGATGGATTGACGAAGGTATTGCAATAATGATTCTTACTTATGCATTAAATCGATTAGGAATTAAAATACCTTTTCTTGAGCGTATTATAAACAAAAAAAAGAAACATCAATCTGGATAGAAACGAACAATACGATCTTTGGAATCATATTTAAAATATCCTGAACGATTAAGAGGAACTTTTAATTGTTTATATTTTTTATTTTTAGCACCAAAAAAGATTTCTACGTTTGGGTATAAAATTTCTTTTACATAAACTCTTGAATCTATAAAAGCTTTATTCGAAGATAAAAGTAATTCTTTTTGGTTGCTTAAATTTTCTAGTTTTTGTTCTAATTTCTCTTTTGCCAAAACCAGTTTCTGATAGAAATTTTTGTTTTTTTCGTTTTCTAATTTTTCTGGATGGCTTTCCATAAATTTTTGGCTTTTTAAGATTTCGTCTAATAGTTTTTTATTTTTTTCGATTTCAAGGTTGATTGTATTCAGTTCGTTCAAAACTTCTGGTAAGATACCTACATAAATGATCGTATGTGGTTCTGCAATCGAACCAATTCTTCTTGCAATAATTTTTTTTCCACCAATAGTTCTTCCACCAATCAACTCGCCTCTTCCTTGATAAATATGAATTTCTTCGCCTGCCATAATTTCGGAATGCAAAATTAATTCTTCTACATAAATATTTTTTTTTGCACCTACCTCTGAATTCTGTATAAACTTAGCATATACATTTCCTTCTGCAAAAACATAACTATTACCTCTTCCTAATATCCCTCCATAAAGAATGATATCTCCACCAGAAAATATTTTTACATTACTAACAGATTTTTCTATAATTACATCATCTTTTGCTTTTATTTCGAAACCATCTAGCACCCTATTTTTTACTCTGACAGTTCCTGTAAAATCTATGTTACCTGTTGAAAAATCAACATTTTCTATTTCTAAAACCTCTGCTACACTAATTTTTGCGTAATCTAACTTTTCTGTTGTAATGATTTTAACTTGACCAGAGATTAATGCATATAGCTTGTTTTCTTTTAATTCGGTATTCTCTCCAGCTTCTATTTGTGCAGTTTTTCCTTCTCCACAAGGAATTAAATTACCCAACAGATCTACACCGTCCTTACCTTTTTCTGGTGGTAAAATTTCCGCTAATAAGTCTCCTTTATTACATACTTGAATCACATTTAAAGATCGAAAATCTACTTTACCAGAGGCATCTTCTTTTGGTTTCGCACGCGGAAAGGGATCAAAATAAAACTGAATTCTTCCATCTACACTTGGAATTGGTTCTATCGCCTCTGCAATCAGAAAACGTTTTTTCCAATCCCCTTCTTCTTTTAATTCTTCCAGTTCGCGATTTGCAATTCGATAGACTAAATCTTCTTTTATGCCAATCTTAACACCTTTTTCTTTTAATGCTTCTATAATATCTTCGAATTCTAACCACTTTCCTTTATAAACTGGCGGGACAATTTCTATATAGGCTTTTCGAAAATCATCACTTAAAATGATTTCGAATTTTGCATCTTCCGATTCTGGTTCCTGCCAATGACCTATATTATACCACTTTCCATCAGATTTTTTTACAATTTCTTTTACTTGTTCAGGATTAAATTCAATCTGAAATAACTCCAATCGCTTTGCAACTTCTTCGTATTCTACATATTTACCGCTAAACTTATTTTCTGGTGGAAATACACATAGATAAGCTGAACCTTCGCGATTTTCAATCAAAAAATAGCCATCTTTATTTTTATCTATGCTTTCTACAAATTCTTTAAAATCTACCATATTTTTTTATTAATTTCGGCAAATTTTCGAAAAATCAAAGAAATAATCGGGATAGGTTTTACTTACACAGTTTGGATCGATAATTTCCATGTCTGTTAAAAAGCTTCCCAAAGAGAATGCCATTGCCATGCGATGATCTTTGTAGGTTGCTATTCTCGGTTTGGGAAGAATTTTTTTTGGTGGATAGACTTTTAATCCATCTTTCTTTTCTTCTACTTCTGCTCCGAATTTCGTTAGTTCATTACACAATCCCTTGATTCTTTCGGATTCTTTTACACGCATATTTTCCACGTTATAGATTTCGATAGGAGCATTACTAAATAGCCCAGTAACTGCTAATGTCATGGCAGCATCGGGCATTGCATTCATGTCCACAGATATACCATCGATGGATTTTCCTTTTTTTACAGTAATGGAATTTGATTTTGCTTCTACAATGCCACCGATTTTTTTTATGATTTCTATATATTGAATATCCCCTTGGATAGAAGATAATCCTAATCCTTTAACAGTTACTGGACCTGATACCAAACCAGCTGTATAAAAATAAGTTGCTGCTGTTGCATCTCCTTCGATCCAAATTTCTTTTGGGGATCGATAACTTTGATTAGGTATTTTAAAATATTTATAATCTTCATTTAATACATCTACACCAAAAACTTTCATTAAATAGATGGTCATATCGATATAAGGTTTACTTACTACATCGTCCAACACAAAAATTTCTATTTCTTTTTGTGTTAAAGGACTTGCCATAAGCAGTGCACTAATAAATTGACTCGAAGTTTTACCGGATACAAAAATTTGATTTTTTTTCCATTCTCCCGCGATAATTTTTACAGGTGGTGTTCCTTTCTCTGATGTTATAATATTTACTCCTATTTTCTGTAATGCTTCTACTAAGTCAAAAATAGGACGATTTCGCATCTGATTGTTACCATCTATTACAATTTCGTTAGGTATTTTTTGTGTAGATAAAATTGCAACCAATGGTCTTAAAGCAGTACCAGCATTTTCGAGATTAAAATAATTGGTTTTAAGATTTAATATTTCCCTCCCCTTAATACGATAGGTTTTTTCTTTTTCTTTTACACATTCTATTCCCATTAGAGGTAATGTATTAAGCAATACTTGAACATCATCCGAATTGGGAACATTATAAACAATAGTTTCTTCTTTACAAAAAGAAGCTAAATATAAAACCCGATTAGCAATCGACTTCGAACCGATTACTTCTACTTCTCCTTCGAAACTTTTTATACGGGGTAGATATAAAATTTCTTTTTCTCCATCTTGAAATATTTTAAAGATAGACATACAAAATGCCATTTTTTTTTTTAATCACATAATGAAAATAAATAATAAACAAATCGAAGAATCAAAAGAAATACAACTAGATTTTACAAAACTTCAACAAGTTGCAAAAATCAAAGAAATCTTACCTGTAGCAGTACAACATGCAATTACCAAAGAAGTCTTGATGATTGCATACATTACACCAGAAGCTTTAAAAAAATCCATCGAACTAAAAAAAGCAGTTTTTTACAGCACGACAAGAAATGAATTATGGATTAAAGGAGATACATCAGGAAATTATTTAGAACTCCAAGAAATTCGTGTAAACTGCGAACAAAATTCTCTTCTTTTTTTGGTAATACCTGTCAACGAGGGAGTTTGCCACACATTGAAAAAAAACAAAAAAGAACACAGAAAAACGTGTTTTTACAGAAGAATCAACAATGATGAATTAGAATTTATCCCAGAATACGAATAATTTCTTGAAAAATCATCAAAATATATTTTTTTGTATAGTGTGAAGTATCCAGAAACCAAACCAGCACCACCCCCCAAATGGATGAGAATTCCTCTAAGATTTGCAATTCCAGAAGAATACATCGACGAAAATCGAATTGAACAATGGAATCTTATCGAGACAAAACAAATTGTAAAAAAGAATCATTTACATACTGTTTGCGAAGAAGCAAGTTGTCCGAATTTAAACCACTGCTGGGGATTAGGAACTGCTACTTTTTTGATTATGGGAGATCGTTGTACGAGAAGATGTGGTTTTTGTGATATAAAAACAGCTAAACCATTTGATTTAGATCCTACTGAACCTAAACGATTAGCAGAAGCAGTAAAAAATATGCACTTAAAACATGTTGTAATCACCTCTGTGGATAGAGATGATCTTAAAGACTGTGGAAGTAGTCACTTTGCCCAATGCATCATAGAAGTAAAAAAAGAAAATCCTACAACAACCATAGAAGTTTTAATTCCCGATTTCAAAGGAAGAGTTGAAAACCTAAAAAAAATTTGGGATACAAAACCAGATATAATCAATCATAATATAGAAACAGTTCCATCGCTGTATAAATATATATGTCCACAGTCCAATTATGAGATTTCTTTAAAGGTGTTAGAATTATCTTCGAAACAAGGATTTTTAACTAAGACTGGATTAATTGTTGGTTTAGGCGAAACCATTGAAGAACTAAAAGAAGTGATAAAAGATGCATATCATTCTGGAACGCACATATTAACCATTGGACAATATCTACAACCAACTCCCAAACATGCTCCCTTAAAAAAATATTATTCTATAGAAGAATTCCAAGAACTAAAAAATTTTGCTTACAAATTGGGTTTTTTACATGTAGAATCAGGTCCTAATGTAAGGTCTTCTTTTCATGCTGGAGTAGGAGTAGAAAAAATGATTGAAAAATTCTATCAACAGAAAAAAAATAATGATAATTTTTTTTAAAAAATTGTCTAATATAATATAAGGAGCAATCCTATGAAGCGGATTAAATTATTTATCCCTTGTTGCACGATATTTTTATTGTTTACTTTTTGTACAAAAAGTGAAAAAGAAAACAATGATGCAAATGCATTATCTTTACTTGCAAATTTTACTGATAATGGAAATGGTACAGTAATAGATGCAAATGGTAAAATATGGACGAAGTGTACGTATGGACAAGTATGGGATTCTGCAACCAATTTGTGTACAGGTACAGGTGGCGGAACTACTTATGGTGCAAAAAGTTTAGCTGCATGTAGTACTGCTGGTTTATGCTATGATAGTTCAACCTTACTTCTTAATTCTGGTCCAGCATTCGATGCATGTAATGATTTAGACTTTGCTGGTTATACGGACTGGAGACTCCCCACAAAATATGAATTAGGTGGACTAGCACAAGGATTAGGAACTCGAAATGTTTTTTTATTAGTATTTCCTAATACTCCCGATGATAAATTTTTTTGGTCTAGTTCTTTATCCGAAACCGATCCCAAATTAGCGTATTCTGTGAATTTTTCCGAAACAGACTTCGGTAAAGAATATACAAGAACTACAACCACTGTATTATATGTCCGATGCATTAGACCATGAATTGGCTTTATTAATTTACCACCAACTTCATAAAAATATTTCTAATATAGAAGATTTAACCGATAGAGATATTAAGATGATATTAATAAAAACATTAGAAGAGGTACTTAAAGATGTTAAAATAGAAATGATTGATTCTAATGAAATAATGCTTATTAAAGAAAATCAAAATGTTAAAATTTCTTTACAAAAATGGGTTGATAAAATAAAATTGCTTTACCAAAATTATTCGCCCTATTTTGAAGTAAAGTAAAGGTATTATATGTTTTTATTGGTATGGATGATTCTTTTTTTTATTCTATTTTGGGTGGTTATAGTTGTTTCGTATTGGGAAAAACTTCTTCGCTCCAAAGATGTCTATACAAGAGAAGAGTTAGTTTATTTCCATCAAATTTTTGATATCCAATTAAGAAAAATGAACCCAGAACATAGCATTTTGGGTTATATGATGTTTTCTTTAGGCATACTGATAGCATGGCTTTTAACTTTATTTGGTGGTCTTATTAGCCCAGATACTGGACCGGAGCCAGATTATGCATCGAACGAAATGGCAAATTATTTTTTTCAATCTTCGTTATTTGTTTTTATGCTAAATATAATATGGCCATCGTTAAAATTCTTTTTAGAAGAACGTTTTGCCCCACAAATTCTAATAGATTTAATGAATCAAGATAAACCTTTTTTTACTGGATTATCAATCACTCTACCTTCGATTTCTTTAGCTTGTTGGGGAATTTATCATCAAATCCATTTTTTATTTGTATTAATCAACGGAGTAATACTTTTAACTTATGCAGCTTATCAAATCCAAAGAGAAAAAGATCAGGCTCAACAAAATGTACAAACGAACAATAAAGAAGAAAAAGAAGAAATAGAGGTATGAAGTCAAAAATATATTCATTTTTTTTAATACTATCGTTTTCACTCTATAGCCAAAACATCAATTTACAAGAATCCGAGAGAGTATTTGAACCTGCAAGAGTAAGACAAGAAGGGTTAACAGGATTTTCCGATACACCTTGGATGACACCATTTAGTCAAGTCAAAGATAAATTCAAAACATTAGCAACAACAAACATAAACAACGAAAAAATCGAAATCCTTCACATGGAAAGAAACAAATACATTCTAGTAAAAAGAAATAACATCGTTTATCGATACAATTTTTATAAAACCCCTTACGAAGTTGCTAAAATAAAAAATCATAATCTACCTTTCGATGAATACGATAAAACCGACGCAGTACTATATCAAGTTCGTGTAATTCTACCATTTATCGATGCAAAATTACTGGAAGAAAAACTTCAAAATGCTTATGGGAAAAAAACTAAATCCACAGTAGACGAAAAAACCCTTCGCGGTGCAGATATTTGGGACTTAGAAGGTGGATACATCTTTCTATGGTACGAACCCTATAACAGTAAAGCATTTGCAAGAAGAATAGATTATATTAGTAAAGAAATGTCTAAAAGAATCTTAGAAGAATCCAATGATTATTTTGATTCCAAAGAGAAAGAACTTCTTCGCGATCTAATTATAAAATGACCCCAATAATTTTTTTATCTATACCATTCATTCTGAATTTGATCCGTAGAAATAATACCTTCGATTTGTTTTATGAATTCTTTTTGTTTTTGTATGGTATTTTCTATTTCGTTTATTTGATCTTCGCCTTTTTCCTGAATAAATTTTTCTAATTGAAAATAAATTTCTTTCGCTAAGGATAGATCTGCATGTTTCGAATAGTTTTTTGCATATTCATCGTAGAGCATATCTTCGAAAATTTCTTGAACCCTACCGCCGTACAATAAATCATTTTCCTTGTTGAGGGTTTTTCGCATAGAATTTAACATCATTTTTATGAATAAACTCTGAAATTCCAAAGAAACATCGTATAAGCGTTTTTTCTCTTTGGGAAGTTTTTCTGGATTTTCTAACCTACGATAATCCATTTTTTCCGAAGGAATTTTTCCTTGTAGATTTTCGTTCACATTTAAAGACTTCGACGAAATTTGTTTTAAAAAAGGAAAATATTTTTCTATAGAAATATCCATCTTATTATACTTTTCGGTAATTTATCGATTTTGAATAGATTTTTTTGTAGTAAAAACAAGTATAAAATAATACTCTCTCGATAAAATAAGAAAGGTGTTCAAAATCATAAAAATAAATAATAAAATTTATTTACGATTAAACCAAAATTAACTTAACATCATGCAGCAGGACATGAAAAGTAACTATAAACCTCTAAGTTTGCATGACAAATTTTGCTTTTTGAAGAATAATTGTTTGCAAACTGAATATGGCGTTGTTCTTCCCGATCTTCATCATCTAATCGGGGCAAAGAAAACAAAGGAACAACAGGAATGCCTTCTTCGTGCATTTCCCAATCCAGCATGATACGAATCATAAAACTCATCGAATACCCCAAAAAAAATCTCAATTCGTAGAGCTTCCCCCAATACGTTGGCTGTATGCTGATTTTTCGAATAATGTATTCTTTGGTTTTAGGTTGGTACGTAGCGGTTAAGGTTCTTTTATTTTGGGCAATGCTGATTCTATAAAGATAAGCAAGATATTTTTTTAGTAAATAATCAATGGTCAAAGACAATTTTCCGTTAAATCTTATGTTAGTTATGTGCAACAAGTATCTATAATGAAAAGGAGTGATATTGATGGATGTAATACATTCCTCTTCGGTAAAAAAATGATGTGCCTTCATATTTATTATAATCTCTTTTTTGAAAAGTTTCTAACAAAATTTTTTAGATTTTTTTAAGAATTTTTATTCCTTTGGTTTTTATCTTAGAAAAAACAAATAAATATTGTATTGAAACATTCAATACACAAATTATAGTTGATTTTTTTTCAGAATTCTTATAAAATATTTTTATGTATTTAAGATTTGCCTTTGGGCTTATTTTTAGTATTTCTTTTTTATTTTCGGATTCTTGGGAAAAGAAAAAACAACAGATGATAGATACGTTAATCCAATACGGAATTCAAGACAAAAATGTTCTGGAAGCAATGTCAAAAATTCCTCGTCATGAATTTGTTCCTAATGATTATAAATCCTATTCTTACGATGATACCCCCCTGCCTATTGGGTTTGGACAAACCATTTCTCAACCTTACATCGTAGCTTATATGACAGAACAACTAAATGTTAAAAAAAGTGATGTCGTATTAGAAATTGGAACGGGAAGTGGTTATCAAGCTGCTGTATTATCATTATTAGCAAAAGAAGTCTATACGATAGAAATCATTCCAGAATTGTGCGAACGATCCAAAAAAACATTCAAACAACTAGGATATAATAATGTTTTTGTGATCTGTGGAGATGGTTATAAAGGATATCCTGAAAAAGCTCCTTTTGATAAAATTCTTTTAACAGCAGCTCCGGAAAAAATTCCCGAAACTTTAATCCAGCAATTAAAATACAATGGAATCCTTGTTGGACCAATAGGTAAAATACAAGAAATACAGTATCTATATAAAATCCAAAAGATCAATAACAAAGTAACTGAAAAAAAATTAATTCCTGTACGATTTGTACCTATGGTTAAACCATCAAAATAGTATTTTTTGATTGACATGAGATTGAGTCTCATTATTATATAATCATGTATATATGCATATGTAAAGGTCTAACAGAAAACTACCTAACAAAATCCATCCAAGAATTAGAACGATATCATGGAGATGTTACTTTAAATTTGATTCAGAACTATACAGGTGCTGGTACAAAATGCGGTTGTTGTAAAGAACAAATACAACAAATTATTAAAGAATCAAAAAAAATGATTGTAAAACATTAAAATACCAAAATTCTATTTTTAAGGAGTATAATAATGAAAGGCGATACAAAGTTGATCGAATATTTAAATGGATGTTTAAAAAATGAGCTAACTGCTATTAATCAATATTTTTTGCATGCCAAGATGCTGGAAAATTGGGGAATCAAAAAATATGCACATAAAGAACGAGAAGAATCCATCGAAGAAATGAAGCATGCAGATAAAATTATCGAAAGAATTTTATTCTTAGAAGGATTACCAAACCTACAAGATTTAGGTAAATTAAAAATTGGAGAAAATATTAAAGAAATAATCGAATGTGATCTAAAAGCAGAAATTGAATCACGCGAATATTTAATAAAGGTAATCAAATACTGCGAAGAAATACAAGATTATGTTTCAAGAGAATTATTAGAGGAACTATTAGAAGACACAGAAGAGCATATTGACTTTCTAGAAACACAACTTCAACTAATAGAAAAAATTGGTATTCAAAATTTTATTCAAAGTTGGCTTTAGTTATACATATACTTTGGCAGAGTTATAATATTCCACAATTGCATCTGCAATGGTGGAATAGGTTTCTATGAACTTATCATCATCACTTTCTAAAAGCGTACAACGAAAACCCTGCAACGGTGTTACAAAGGTTGATAAAGGAACAACGCATATATTTTTTGCTCCAAGTAAATAATAAACAAATCGCTGATCACTAGAAAGGTATGGATTACTACAAATTTCTTCTACGAATTGTTTTACAACAGGATGTTTGATTTGTAACTTCATCTTAGGATTCAATGGTTCGTTAAATACAATGGTTGCATAAAAAGCGCCTTTGGGAGGATTAAAAGTAATTCCTGGAACCTTAGAAAAAATCTTTTCTAACATTTCGCTTCGTCTTTTGTAAAATTGATTTCTCTCGCTTATCCAATTTTTATATTCTGGATGGGTCATAATTTCTGGAATTACATATTGTGGCAATGTCGTAGAAGATACTTCTAACATTTTTGCATTCAATATACTTTTTATATAACTTTCGAACATGGGTTTTTTATGGTGATTGTAAACCTCTATCCAACCACATCTTGCACCTGGCCAAGGAAATTCTTTCGATATACCTTTTAAAGAAATCGCTGGAACGTTATCTACAATTTTAGATAAAGGAACAGCACCTTTACCATTATAAGTCATGTTGATATAAATTTCATCAGAAATCAAAAATAAATTAAATTTTTTTGCAATAAAGACAATTTCTGCTAATACTTCCTCAGGGAAAACTGCTCCAGTTGGATTATCTGGATTGATGATCATTATACCAGCGATAGATTCATTGTATTTTACTTTGTTATAGAGTTCATCTAAATCGGGCATCCAATTTCTGTCGGGATCTAACTTGTACGTAATCGGTGGATAACCAGAATGAGCAGCCTCCGCAGAAGAATGTGTTGGGTATGCAGGCGAAGGTCCTATAACACGTGCTTCTCGACGTAAAAAACCATAGATTTTACTTACAGCATCCCCTAATCCATTAAAAAAAATGATGTCTTCTGGATCGATTTGCGCATAACCTTCTTGATTTAAACGTTCTGCCAAAAATTCACGAGTTCTTTTTAAACCTTTTGTGGGGCTATATGCATATACTTCGTCTTTTGACAATGCATTTTGGATGATTTCCTTCATCCATTGAGGAATTTTGGTTCCTTTTTGAATTGGATCACCTATATTTTCCCAAATAATTGGTTTTCCTAGAATGGTTTGAATTTTTTCTGCAATTGTTACAATGCCTCGAATTTCATAACTTAATTCTGTTGCCCCAATATGCACAATGTTAGTTCTCATAATTACTATTTACCAAAAAAACTGGATTTAATAGGTAGTCAAAAGAAAAGTGACACCAATTTGCAAAGAAGTTATAATAATTTCCCCACGGCGCGGGTTTACCAATACTTTCCTTCGATCGATCAAATTCGAAGGACCTGTCTTAGCAGTTACTCCCATGTTTTTTATGTTAAAAAACCATTCGTAGTTTTTAAGTCTATATAAAAAACCTAAATTCAACAATGCATGTATTTCTTGCACATAGGGACCACTATTTGCTAAGTTTCCAATGCCAAAACCTAATCCTGGCCCAACAAAAAAAGTCCATAATTCTTTTTGATAAAAATAATAATGATAAAACATTTCGAGTTGAAAGACTTTTGCTAATACACTATATCCATTAAGTTCTTTTGTTACTGGCAAGTACAGATTACTTTCTGAAATGATTTTATTCGAATTAAGATAAGTAAAAGGTAAGGATAAATTAAAACCCAATTGAAAATAATTCAACCCTATTCCCCATTCATTAGTAGGATTTTTTAATCCATATTGAAAATCCAACGAATACGATGTTAGAGAAAACTCAGGAATTTGATAAATTGGCCCCGCTTTTTCTATAACAGGAGTCCATATAGGTGAATACAAAATCCCATTGTTTAATCCAGCTTCTATCAAATCTAATCCTTGACCAGAACTATTAATAATGTTTCCAGCACCATATAATCCATAACCAGGAAGAATTCTAATGAATTTCTCTTGACTATAAGATGGATAATATATTAGAAAGATTATAAATTTTATTATAAAAAACTTTATAAACTTCATATAAAAAATGCACTGCAAAAATGCAGTGCTCGGACAATCTCGATGATTATCAACCAATCTAAATATCGTCATATAACTAATATCACTTAATAAATGGTTTAAATTTTTTTTCGTTTAAATGCAATATTTCGTTAGGTCGAAAAAATTTTTTATAATTCATTTTATAACATTTTTCTATATAATATCCTATATAATAATAATTGACATTATTTCTTTTCGCAAGTTCAATTTCCAACAATATAGAAAATGTCCCCAGACTAAACTTTGAATAATCTGGATCATAGAAAAAATAAACACTGGACCAATAGTCTTCGATCAAATCGAAAATTCCCACACCAATGATTTTTTCGTTTTCTAAAATTACTAGCTCTTTTGTTAGAGATTCTTCGAGACAACTATCAACAAAAAATGAAATATAATTATTTTTTAATTGTTCTAACAATAAAAGGTGGTAATCATTAAATGTATAATTTCTATTAATTAATTTTATAATAATTTTTAAATAATCATCTTTATTTTCTTTGTCTGGCACCTCGTCTAGCAAAGAATCTTTATGTACATTAAATTTGTATTTATAATATAAGGACAATTTATTTAAATCGAATTTTGGTTCTTGAATCTTATAAGAAATATTACGAATCAACCTATTCCAAACACGTTTTTGCGATTTACTTTTTTTAAAAGTATTTATTGGAACGCGAAGGACCTTACATTCCAGGCAATTTAAGCAAAAAGGTCGATAAACATAAAATCCCGCTCTTCGAAATCCCTGATCTAATAATTCTTTGTATTCTTTCGCAGATATCTTGCTTTTTGTAAAATAATATAGATGATGATAACGATCATTCAAATAAGAACAAACATTATGAGAAATTCCTACAAACATCAAATTTTGGTATAAATGAGTTTCAAGATCAAAATGCATATAAAAAAACTTTACTCATAAATCTAATAAAAAATCAAGTTCTTTATGAAGAGAGTATACAATTTTTCCCCCGGCCCTGCTATACTTCCGTTGGAAGTATTAGAACAAATTCGAGACGAACTTTTGGATTATCAAAATACTGGAATGTCCGTAATGGAAATGTCCCACAGAGGTGCTGTTTTTAGTAAAATTCACGAAGAATCCATGGCTTTATTGAGAAAAATCGCAAATATTCCCGACAACTTCGATATTCTTTATATGACAGGTGGAGCATCCACTCAATTCGCTTTAGTACCATTAAACCTTACAGGTAATCGATTTAATCAAAAAGGTGGTATGGCTGGATACATCAATACTGGAACTTGGTCCACCAAAGCTATCGAGCAGGCAAAAATCTTAAACGTAAACTACCAAGTTATTGCAAGCTCAAAAGATAAAAATTTTAGCTATATACCCAAAAATTACGAAATTCCTTCTGGATTAGATTATCTACACATTACTTCGAATAACACAATATATGGTACACAATACAAAAAATTTCCTGAACCCAAAGATACAAAACTTGTTATCGATATGAGTTCTGATTTTCTTTCTTATCCTATAGATTGGACCCATATTGGATTAGTTTACGCTGGTCTACAAAAAAATGCTGGTCCATCTGGTATGACCGTAGTGATTATTGATAAAGAATATTACAAAAGAGAATATGAACATCTCCCAACAATGTTTCGCTATTCAACTTTTGGGGAATCTCAAAGTTTATACAATACACCACCAACTTTCCAGATCTATGTTTTTAATTTAATTCTAAAATGGATAGAAAAAAAAGGCGGATTAGAAGAAATCCAGAAAATCAATCACAGGAAAGCACAATATATTTACGATGTGATAGATGAAAGTAATGGATTTTATATTGGTCATTCTGAAAAAGAAGATCGTTCTCTAATGAATATAACATTTCGATTAAAGAATGAATCTTTACAAGACGAATTTATAAAAAAAGCCAAAGAGCATGATTTGGTAGAATTAAAAGGACATCGTTCTGTTGGTGGTATGAGGGCATCGATATATAATGCTATGCCAGAAGAAGGTTGTAAAATATTAGCAGAATTTATGAGGGAATTTTACAAAAAACATGGATAATATTTATGCTATGGTTAAAATTAGGTAAAAAAGAATTGATCAACCTTGCACATGCTCGCTCCATTAAAAAAGGACCTAATTCGACCATAGAAATTTATATGGATCCGATATCTGGGAAACGGATCCTTCCTTTTCCTGATGATCAAAAACGCGACGAAGTTTTCGATAAATTGGTAGAAAACTTGATTCGATTAAGAATGGCATTAGAATAATTTATCAATAAAATTATTCTAAAAAACCACAGCCTATTTTAATGGGAATATTTTCTAAATAAAAATGTATTCTTAGAGATAAGGGAATATCAAATATAATCAATTTTATTCTATACGTACGACAAAATTCATACAAGTAAGGAAAAATATCTTGGCGAATATTTTTTAATCCTTCGAAATGGATCCCTAGTAATATTGTTTCTTCTTGATAAGAATTGCGAAATCGAAGTATATCCTGAAAAATACTATCGAGTGCTTGTTTATCTAACACAAAAATTTTATAAGATAACAATGGATACATAAATTCTACTATACAATTGTTTTTATACTTAAAAAATGGTTCATATGAATCATCCGTCAAGAAAAAAAATTATAACTTCGTGGATTATCGAAATATTTTTTTTGATTCTACAGATTATCACTTCTATTCTATACATTCCTTTATTAAAAAATACCAAAGGACATAGAGGGAATATTCTAATCATAACAGATTTATTCACATCTCCTTTACTCTATTTATATCTTAGACAAAAGTTCGTAAAAGAAGGTTATAATATATTTTTTTACTATTGTTTTAATCCATTCATTCCTCTTAAAAGACATACAGAAAGACTTTCAAATCTCATCTTAAAGATTCCCTACAATCAAATTACTATTATAGCTCATGGGGCTGGTGGATTATTGCCTTTATCTTTACCAGACGAAGCTAGAAAAAAAATTCATCGACTTATTACACTAGATACACCATTCTGGGGCACTCAATTATTTCAATCTTTAAAATTTATTAAAGCATTTTATGATATTTCTCCTCGAAGCGATTATTTATTAACCTATAAAATGAATGCGTTATTATACGAAGAATTTTTTCCCATAGTTGCATGGCAAGACGAATGGATTGTTCCAGAAAATTTATTGCGTTTTGGACAAGGTAGAGACATTTTATTAGACATTCCCGGAAGATTGAATTTAATTCTTCATCCCGAAAATGTTTATACCATTCTACAATTTTGTGAACAATTTTTTTCGAAAAGTGTTACTATTTCTTCAACCACAAATCCTTCGAAAGAAAAACAAACCAAGAAAAGTAAAAAAGCGAAAAATTAATATCTTAGTATACAAAGATATAAAATTAAATTTTTTATTATATTTATTGCTTCGATATCTATTATATTTCTTACGATAACGCTTTATTACGAACTTCAATATGGACACGAAAAAGAACATGAACAAATTTTTCTTCTCCTTATGAGCTTATTCTTATCTTCATTTATTGGAGCTTTGTTTTTTCTACCAAGCCAATTAAAATTTCTGCAAGACAAAGATTATATTCTCTTAAATGCAATTCTAAATTATTGGATTATGTTGATTGAAAGTACTATAATGCTATTAGGATTTAATACGAGTGAAAATACATCCATCGATTGGTATGCACCTTACTTTATCGTGATTATATATATCTTTTTTGGTATCTATACATTTTCTTATCCGCGAAATATCAAACAATCCTTCTCTATTTTATCTTCTTATATGCTGATTAATGTTCTAAATAGTATAGAATACTCTTCTTTTAATTGGAATACATTGATTCTTCAATGGACTTCTACAGGGTACATATTTTTATTAGCATTAATTTGTTCTGGTATTTTATTTATTATAAAAGTATGGCTAAAAAACAGAAATATATTTTCTAATAAAAATCCTACATTTAAAAAAATTCTCATTATATATTTTATTCTATATTCAATATTTATTTTAATACCTGGTTTAATCTATTTATCATCAAAATTTATAAATTTTATTCATCAAATTTCAACCTATGCAATCATCATAAACCTTATTTTTTTTATATATCATTTATTTAGCAAAATAAATCAAATTACCCATGCATTTTTAGAATCTTTAACACATTTATAAGCTAATAAAAAATTTTCCTCTTTATTTTAAAAAAAGTTTGATCATTTTCTTACAAAATGTATATATAAATATATGTGAATAATAAATATCTAAACCAACCTATAAAAATTAAAGAAATTCCCTTAGAAGATAGACCAAGGGAAAAATTAAAACAAAATGGTATTTCTTATTTATCAGACTTAGAACTTGTAGCCATCTTATTAGGTACTGGCATAAAGGGATTTAATGCTCTTCAAATATCTGAACAGGTATTAGAAATCTTAGATAAAAAAAATTCCATCCCCGATATCGATGAGCTTTTAACAGTTCCTGGAATTGGAGAAGTAAAAGCAATGATGATTATTGCAGCAATGGAACTATTCCGAAGAAAATGGAAACCACTACCACGAAAAGTACAAACAGCAAAAGATGTTTTTTTAGCCATTTCTCATTTTGCTAATAGAAAGCATGAATATTTTCTTTTAATAACATTGAACGGCGCAAACGAAATTCTTAATGTTCATGTAGTAACCAAAGGAATTCTTAATAAGACCATCGTTCATCCAAGAGAAATCTTTGCTCTTGCAATAGAAGATAGAGCAAATGCCATTATTGTAGCTCATAATCATCCATCAGGTAATTTAAATCCCGGCGAAGATGATATAAATACTACACAAGTATTAATCGATTCGGGAAAAATTTTAGGAATTCCCTTGCTGGATCATATCATCTTTTCGGAAACCCAATATTACAGTTTTGTAGAAAATCGATTAATGTAATTACTTTAGTTTTTTTTTAGTTGACCAAACGGTTAATGATTTATATATTGATAAAAAAAATTATGAAAAATCAATCTATTATAATAATTTTGTTTTTATTGAATTCTTGTGTTACAACGAATGCAGGTATAACAACATCAAACATTCCATTAAATCATAATTTACAAAATATAAAATATATTGCAACCGACTCGATCAAAAAATCTTGGTACAATTTCGACATTGGAATATTAGGATTTCCCTTACAAGAACCACCTATTGACGAAGCAATTAAAGAACTGTTATCAAAACATCAAGGGGATGCATTAATAAACATAAAATATTACACTCAAAAAAGTATATTTCTATTTATTACTAAAAACACTCTTGTAATCAAAGCTGATGTTGTAAAAATAGAGAAACAAGAAAACGAAATTCCACCAACAAAAAAGCGATGAAGTTTATAAAATTTAACATAATTTTATTATTATTCTTGAATTGTTTAGCTGGAGCTTTTACAGAAAAAGGTGGTCATGTTGATTCTATGTATTTAACCAATTCTGCCACAAATGTATATTCAAATAATTTTTATGTTATTTGTTTAAAAAATGATTCAGAAAACTTAGAAGAAGAAATGGATATATCAAAAAAGATTCAATATATACCATTCGAACAATACAAAGGAGACTGCGGACAATATGGAGAAGTATCTCAGTTTTATTTATTTCATTTGTTTCCGACTTCCGGTTCTTTGGATCCCGAGTATGCCATAAATACAGTCGTACAAAAATTAGAGGGAGATACAATGATTAACATTAGAGGATGGCACGAAACCCATTATTATTCGTTGTTAGGTCAGGTAAGGGTATTTAAAGTTAAAGGGGATGTGATTAAATTTACCATACCAGAAAAAAAATAGTATGAGATATTTAATTTTCATTTTATTGTTGGTTTTTTCTTTTTGTTTAGTAGAAGATGCTTCGATAAATCAACTCGATGCGTATTCAGAACTATCTAAGGCAATAGAATATAAATACAAAGAATGTGGAAACAAACCAGAGCAGCCGATTATACCTCCGAGTAAAATCGATAGAAATTCCCTAAAAATATGTACATTATCGATTTTACGAATGGATTGTCCCTTTGATGAATATCCAATTTTCTGTTATGATATGTTTTTTGATATTATACTAAAATGAAAGTTAATAAAATTATCATATTTTTTATTTATTTTTTGGTATATAGTTTATATGGTTTTGAATTTAGTATACAGGTTCTAAACGAAAAAAAAGAACCGGTAAACGATGTTCGTGTGATTTTAATAGAAACTAAACAAGCAGAATTTACTAACAGTAAAGGAATAGCTGTTTTTGAGGTTAAAACACCAGGATTCTATAACGTTAGGGTTATTTTAAACGATGGTACGATTTTACAACCTAGTATTCAAGTGCTAGGTCAAGGTCAAGTGATTCCCATTTATACGAAGCAACCTATTGAACAAAATCAAGCAAAAGAACAAATTGTTACAGAAAAGGGTGTTGTTGTAATCGGAAAAAAAAATAAACAAACATCTTCTGTATATAACGTCAAACTCGAAGAAATAAAACGCATACCAGGTCAATTTGGAGAAGCTTTACGTGGTATAGAAAATCTCCCTGGTGTAAACGCTCCACCTTTTGGAAATGGAGATTTAGCACTTCGCGGAGCAAACGAAGATTCAAATTCTTATTACGTGGACGATCTACCTATTGCATATCCTTATCATTTAATTGCTTTAAATTCCGTATTACAAAACGAATTCATCAACAACATAGATGTATATACTGGTTCTTATCCCGCACGGTATGGAGATGCAACCGGTGGTGTAATTGCAATATATACACCTGATAACATAGAGAAATTTGGCGGACTAACCACATTTAGTCTATGGTCAAGTAGTGCGTTGTTCCAATCCCCTGTTTTCGATAACCAAGGATATTACATTATAGGTGCAAGAGTATCTTATTTAGATCAAACATTGAGGTCGTTTATACCTGATAACGTGACTTTAATCCCTAAATATCAAGATGCACAAGTAAAATATAAGTTCAATCTAACCAAAGAACAATCTTTGTATTTTTATCTAATTGGTTCCAAAGACTCTTTTGTTGCAAAAGTAAAGGATAATCCACTAGGAGATCCTCTTCAAGAACCACCGCCAGATCTGATTGGACTTAGAGCTGCCGTAAACAGAGATTTTATCACAACAGCAATCCGTCATGTATATCAGCCAAGTTCTAGTTTTTATTCCGAAACGACATTACTATATTATACAAAGCGAATTTACCTAGATGCGTCAGTAGGTAATATCTCTGCAAAATTTACAAGAACAGAAGGCTATGGTGCTCTAAAAAACGAATCTTCTTTCGAAATGATTAAAAATCATCTAACATTAGAAACAGGTGTAGAATTACGAAATTTTATTTATAAAAATAAAGGACAAACAGTTCGGCAAGTAGATCCTCTAAATCCATCCCCCAATCCCTATAAAACAGATCCACCAGATTTCGAAAAGGTACCAGTGAATGACTCTAACATTAGTCCTTTTAACAATGCATACTTATTATTCATTATCAAAACTTCTTGGATAGAACTTTTACCTGGTTTAAGGTACGAATATTTTGCCCTAAACAAGCAAGAAGTAGTTGATCCACGCGCAACATTTGCAATTCCCATTACAAAAGAGTTTAAGTTGATTGGTGGCGGTGGAATTTATCATCGTCTTCCCAATGGTAATCAATATTCTCCTACGTCAGGAAATCCCTACTTACGTTTCGAAAAAGCAAATCACTCTTCTTTTGGTTTTGAATACAAACAAGAATCGTGGACATTTCGCATGGAAGGATTTAAGCAATATTTTAACGATCTCGTAGTTGGCGATCCTTATATAACAACACCTGTTAAAATTAACCAAGATCCAGACATAAGAAAACGAATCGAAGAACCAATTTTATACAATGCACCCCTATATTTTTCTAATAAAGGGGATGGTTATTCTTATGGTGTGGAAGTTTTCCTAAAAAAGGATAAACCACCAGAAAAAAAAGGATTTTATGGTTGGATTTCTTATACCCATAGTGTTTCCAAAAGAAGAGATCATATTCATCGATTGACGGAACAGGAAAAAGAAACTGTTTATAGTGCAAACGAAAGAAGACTTTTACAATATTACGATAACTCCAAAGAATATTCTTCGGATTTCGATCGTAGACATATAGTTAATGTTATATTAGGTTGGAAAATCAACCGCGAATATCAACTAGGATTACGATGGCGTTATTCAACTTCGCCTCCCTATACAGAAATTATTGGAGACGATGGTGGTATTACCAAAAACAATGGAAGACCAATCTTCGAACCAAAATTTTCCGATACAATTAACACAATTCGGTTAAAACCATATCATCAATTAGATTTACGATTAGATAAATTTTTGAATTATGAATGGGGTTATGCGAATGTATACCTAGAACTGATTAATACTTATATTCGCGATAATCCTGGAGGATTTGCTTTCGATAAATCTGTTCCTTATTCTAACATAAACCCACAAATTGCTAACGAATTTGGAAACCTAGAAATTACGCGAAAAGACACAAGAATTCGTATTCCTTTGTTTAATATTGGAATAGAGGTAAAATTCTGATGAAAAAAATCATGATAATATTGATTATAATATTTATGAATTTTTGTCAAAGAGCACCAGAATACGAAAAAAAAGAAGATTTAAGAAATTTTTATATTCTACTACAACTTCCAGATCAAAATAAAGTCAACGAAATCTGTATAAATTCAGAAAATGAAGCGTTGAATTGTATTGCCATCCCGATGAATAAAAATCTATATCTTTCTACCATAGGTAGTTTTTATCAGATAACGATTTCCACACAAAACCCTAGTGATTATTGCCCTTTAATTCTTAATTCTCCTACATTAGCAAAGTTTACCAATGATGCAAAACGATGCCATTTTGAATGCAATCAAATCTATTGGAAAAGTCTTAGCGATTGCACAGATTTTTCGAACATTTTATCCGAATACACAAAGTGTTTACCAGGTATATGGATTACTCAATGTCAAAATTCTTCGTTCAAAGAGTGTCTTAGAAGTTGCTTTACAAGAGGGGATCCTGTATGGTTTATTCCAAATGAGTAATATGTCTATTGAAGTAATTATAAATTACTTGATACAACATTGGATCATAGCATTCCTTAGACATATGGGAACCATCTACGAAAGTGTTGCAGAAAAATGATTCACTTGTAGAAAAATCCAGCCATTGATTTTCTGGAACAAGTTGTTTTATCCTTTCGTTCCATCTTTTATAGGCATGTTGAATGACTTGATCTTTTTTAAGCTCTTCTTCCATAATAGGAGATACTTGTGGTTTAATTACAAAAAAATTGATCTGATGTTGATTTAATAATTCCAACGTATTCTTAAAAAAAGTCCATTGTCTTTCGGATTCTTTATAATTGCTATACAACCATTTTTTTGTTCCTATTGCACTCTGTTCTATTTCGGAAAGATCGCGAACATACCATTCGGAAAAAGGTATCGCAGCAAGCCCACATCCATTATTTTTTCTTTGGAAATCTTCTGTATATTTGAATAATGTTAATATTTTATCATCCGGATTTTTAATACGATTCCACAAAACATATAAATCAGGTGGATATTTTTTTCCTGCAAACAATAAATAACCTAAAAAGTCCGAAACCTCATCTCGTTCGAATAAATGAAAATATTTAATTACAAACGGTAAATCAAATGTATAAGGTAGATTGGATTTTTTAAAACCAGGTGAATATTCATTAAACTGAAAAGGATCGGATTCTAATAATACAAGCGTTGGTTTTATATTTTTTTTTAATAATTTTTCTATTATATATAAATAATAGGCTGGAGAGTTAACAGGCACAGAAAAGTTAAACATTTCCCAATTAGGATAGTTTTTTTTGAAATCTTGATAATCAATAAACATCAACCTAGAACTTCCTATTATAATTAAAATCTTTTTATTTTCTTTGTTATTTTTATAAAAATTTTCTATTTTTTCTATTAGCTCCTCTTTATATTGATAATACAAAAACGTTGCATCTTTCTGTGTTAACAACTGTATTTTTTTTATCAAAAAAATTTTGTCTAAAAGAAATAAAAGAATAAAGAGAAATATAGGAATATAAGCTATCTTTACTTTTTTAAACATTTTCATATACATCTCTTGTAAAAATATATTTATATAATTTTATTATTAAATAAATTAAAATTATTAAATTAATCCAAGTATAAAACGAATATAAAGAAAAAAAATCTTTTATTTTATAAGGTAATAGATTAAAAACCCAAATATAGATTACAGGTATTATAAAAATTTTTAAATGTTTTTTTAGATATTTATATTTATAAATAAAATAAAAAAAATAAACTATTAACAATATTCCATATGTATGATACCAACTTATTCCAGATGTCAACAATGCAGACAAAAAAACAAAATATAAATATAATAAAAAAATAAAATGATTGTGCTGTTTTTTAAAATACAATAGAAGTGTAATTAAAACAACATTAAATAGAATAAAGTTATTGATTGATTTTATCATCAAACTTACTTGTAAGGTTGATAAATTCATAAATGACAATGGTAATCCATATTGAAATTGCTTAAAGTCAGAAAAAGGTAGTAACAATTTACACAATGCACCAGAGATGGTTTGATTGTTAGCATAAGGTCGAATTACAGAATATTTTTGGTAGGTTTTTATGATCAAAGTATACCATGTTTTAAAGATTTGTAGGTTTTCTTCAAAACCTAAATACAATGCAGGTAATAAAATTCCCAATAAGATACCAACCATCATTCCTACAATAATTTTATACCTCTTTCTAATAAAATAAAATCCCCCTACAAATCCTGGAATAATTTTTATTACAGTTGCTAATCCTATAACAATGCCATTTACAAAATCATAATAAAGATTATTATATTTATAATATAAATAAAAAGAAAAACTTATAAAAAAAATTAATATAAATCCGACATTTCCGTTAGAGATGTTTTGTACTTGTAGAGGAAAATATGCTAATAACGATAATAATACAGATAAATAAACCTTTCTCTTAGAAATGTTAATACCCATAAACGAGGGAATTCGATACAAAAAAAATAAGCTTAATAATAGCAATATCAACTGAAGAATTTGATAAATAAAAGCACTAACGTTATAAGAGAAATTCGTTAGAGGTAAAATCAAAAACGCAAATAATGGTGGGTATAGATAAGAACCAGCACCTTTTAGTAGGTTGATATTTTCTGATATTTTTGACAAATCTAAATCAGTAGGAATATTTTCTAAAAAATTTATAATTCTTTCTTCGTAATAAGGACTTTTCTTTTCTTTTAATGTTTTCGATGCATTATAATAGTCTTCGAAATCACTTTTACTCCTTATAGAGAATAAAATATTTTGATCTTTTTTTTGTGTTTTTAAATCCAGAATTTCTAACGATTGATAACCAAGAATTGCGAATAAAATAAATAACATAATCTTTATATTTTTCTTATAGAGTAGCCAAACAAAAATTTTTTGTTTTAATAAAGAATAATTAAAAAATTTTGTCTTTTCTAAAGATTTCATTTAGAAAAGGTTTTTTTAAAATAATATTACGTCAAATCATTTAAAATAATATGCTAGAAAATCAAGAACTAAATGATTATTATTTTGAACTTCCTGAGGAATACATTGCAAAGTATCCAGTAATTCCAAGAGATCATGCAAAGCTAATGATTTTAGTAAACAACCAAATTATCGATGATTATTTTTATCATTTAGATAAATATCTACCAGAAAATTCTATATTAGTATTTAATCGAACAAAGGTTTCGCATCGT
>Ga0197142_1000666_pt1:7500-10000 | contig 31730 bp, 23 predicted proteins | sample GBS60_MetaG_FD_148614 | JGI IMG/M metagenome (GOLD analysis project Ga0197142, IMG submission 148614) | Sediment microbial communities from Great Boiling Springs, Gerlach, Nevada, United States - GBS 60_MetaG | ecosystem: Environmental > Aquatic > Thermal springs > Hot (42-90C) >...
CCAGGATTGCGCAAATTCGGCAAGCCTAGTGCGGCGGAAAATGGCTCAATATCAATCCCGATCCCCGCGATGATAAGACCTTCCTCGATCTGGGAGCGTAGCCATGTGCGATCGGTTTCTGTTAACTCCGCGAATTTGCTCTGCGCCGCCACCAGCGCATCAAGCGGGTGCACTTCTGCAACCTTGCGCACCTCCGTCCAGCTTTCTAGCAACTGAAAACCATACGCCTGCGCCATCTCGAGCGTCCACTTTCCGTGCTCGACGCTTGGGTCGCTCAGATACACAATGTGATAGGCGGTCGTTATGGGTTTCGATTGCGCTGCTGCATCGTTTTCTCGATTGTTGCCACCAGCCAGATACCCAAGCGTGACGCCTGCCAGAGCAATCACAAATAGGAGCAGCTTGCTCTTCATCTCTATATCCTTTCTTCGCCACGCAGATTTCGCCGGTTGAGTCTCCTTGGATCTCTAGGAGTTAAGAGATTGCTCATGCTTACTTTCTTGCACTAAGAACGTTAACATTTCGTCCTCTCTCTCTCTGTAGCTTAAGTCACAATTCACCCGATTGCCCCGCCGAAATTTTATGGCTTGCGATCGTAAACAAACTTATAGGCGTAAACGAGCTTATGGGGGTCTCGACATGTCACCCCCTCATTTCCTTCTCTTCGATCGGCGCCCAAGTGGGGAACCGCACAATCCCAAACGCAAGCGTGCATTTCCAATGTTTCGCCGTTTGCTTCGATCTTGGGTACAATCGTTTGGCAGAGCTATCGATTCGCAGCCGTCAAATCGGCATCACAAGTCGGAGAAAGCACGATGAACCGTCTCCTCACCTTGATTCTATCGTTCACGCTTATCCTGGCGCTCGCCGGCTGCGCAGCGGTGACGCCTCAGACGCCCGCCGAGGCCGGAACGACGTTGACCAAAGTGCGCATCGGCACGCAACCCTGGATCGGCTACGGGCCGTGGTGGATCGCGCAGGAGCAGGGTCTTTTTGCGAAGCATGGCATCGAGGCCGAGCTGATCGACTTCGTGACCGACACCGAGGTCAACGCCGCCTTCGCCTCCGGCAACATGGACGTGGCCAACGTAGCGACGCACACCGCCATCAAGCTCTTCGCCAACGGCGTCGACCTGCGCGTGGTGTTGGTTGAGGACGCCTCCTACGAGGCCGACGCCATCCTGGCCCCGTCCTCAATTGCGTCGATCGCCGACCTGGCCGGCAAGACCGTCGCCTTCGAGGAGGGCAGCACGAGCGACCTTTTGCTCAACTATGCGCTGGCGGAGGCCGGCATGAGCATCAACGACATCGTCGCTGCGCCGATGCCCGCCGCCGACGCCGGAGCCGCCCTGATCGCCGGACAGGTGGACGTCGCCGTCACGTATGAGCCGTACATCTCCGAGGCCATCAACCAGAATCCGGACATCCAGAAGCTCTACACCGGCGCAGCCGATCCAGGGTTGATCTCCGACGTGCTGATCGCACGCACGGCGTTCGCCGCAGCGAATCCCGACGCGATGAAGGCGCTGATGACGATCTGGGACGAGGCGGTGGCGTTCCTGCGCGCCAACCCCAACGAAGGCCGCGCCATCATCGCAAGAGCCGTCGGCAGCGCACCGGAGGAGCTTGCCACTGCCTTCGACGGCGTCGTCTTCTACGACCTGGCCGAAAACGCAGCCGGCCTGGCGCCCGACGGCGAGTTCCGCAAGGTGATGGAGGACGTGCAGAAAGTCTCGATCGCCATCGGCCTGATCGACGCGGCGGTTGACCTTGACGCCCTGATTGACGCCTCCTTCGTGAGCCGATGAGCGGGCCTGTTCCTTCGCAGCGGCCGGCCGAGCTCCGGCGTCAGCCGGTTCGCCTGCTTGAGCTGCGCAGAGAGATTCCCCGGCGCTGGTACCTCGGCGCCGGGGTCGGCTTCATCGCCCTCTTTCTCATTGCCTGGATTGCGCTGACCGCCGGGCAGTGGGTCTCGCCGATCTTCCTGCCCTCGCCGCTGGCCGTGCTCGCCGAGCTGCGCAGCCAGGCCGCCAGCGGAGTGCTTTGGCAGGACCTGTGGGCGAGCGTCTATCGCATCATGGTCGGCTGGGTGCTCTCCACCGTGCTGGCTGTGCCGATCGGCGTGCTGATGGGCAACTTCCGCTTTTTCGAGGGGCTGTTCGAGCCGTTCATCGACCTGGTGCGCTACATGCCCGCCGTCGCCTTTGTGCCGCTGACGATCCTGTGGTTAGGCGTGGGCGACGCGCAGAAGTTCGCCATCCTTTTCATCGGCGTCTTCTTTCAGCAAGTGCTGATGATCATGGACAACGTCAAGACCGTCCCGCGCGAGATGATCCAGGTGAGCTACACCTTCGGCCTCTCGCAGTGGGAGATTCTGCGCAGCGTCATTCTGCCGGCGGCCATGCCCGGCATCTGGGACACCTTTCGCATCACTGTAGGTTGGGCGTGGACCTATCTCGTCGTGGCGGAGCTGGTGGCGGCGAACGTGGGCCTCGGCTAT
>Ga0197142_1000667_pt1 | contig 31689 bp, 35 predicted proteins | sample GBS60_MetaG_FD_148614 | JGI IMG/M metagenome (GOLD analysis project Ga0197142, IMG submission 148614) | Sediment microbial communities from Great Boiling Springs, Gerlach, Nevada, United States - GBS 60_MetaG | ecosystem: Environmental > Aquatic > Thermal springs > Hot (42-90C) > Sediment...
CCTGCCTTTAATCTTCGTTTTATCCATTTTCTACCGAAACCTGTTTTCAACCATTTTTCTCTTTTTACTGCTTCATCTCGTGTTTCAAATATCTCGTAATGGATAATTTCGACCGGTTTATGTGTTGAAGTCCAACTTACTTTTCCTTCGCAATGTTCTTGCCATCTCTTTGATAAATCATTTGTTTGTCCAATATAGATACTACCGTCATTACATAAAATTGCATAAACGAAATATTTGTCTGCATTTCCTGCAGAGGTAGAAAGATTGCGTCGCGGCGCAGGCAGGTCTGTCTTCCCTGCCAAATTATCGATTACTCTTTGATAAATTTTATTTGTCGCTCTATATTGCATATATCTTGCGATCACCTTTGTCATTTCTCCTCGAACTTCACGCACAAAAATAAAATTTTTCAAGATATCAAGTAAAACTTGAGGTTTTAGCATTTCAAAGATAGCTTCATCTTCTTTGTATCCTTCCCACTTCCAGACTTCTTGTTTTACATCCTCAAGCCAAGGGACAATTGGGAAATATTTCACTATTTCAGCAAAACCAACGCCAATTTGAACAAATTTATAAAGTTCTGAAGCTGTTTTTTCGTATCTTTTAATTTGCTTATAAGCATCAAAGTAATTTGTTTTGTCAGTATAAGGATTTTTGCATTCAATATTTACTAAAGGAATTCCGTTTACAATCAAAAGAATATCAAGCCTTATTTTTTCTCTACCGAAAAACTCAAACTGATTAGTCACTAAAAAATCATTGTTTCGAAAATTCCTATAATCAAAAAGTTGAATGTTTTTGACAATTCTTTCTTTCTCTGTCTTTATTGGCACGCCATACTTTAGATACTTCAAAATTTCTTTGTGTCCGTTTTGATTAGTGGAAGCGTATTTTAGTTTGTTCATCACCGCATTTAAGTCCTCTTCAACAAGTTCAGTATCTTTATTAATTTCCAAAATTTTTTTCTTTAAATCCTCCAAAAGTAATGGCTCATCAAAACTTAATCTATTCAATTTTTCAGATTCAACATAATTCCATCCTTTTTCTTTCAATTTTTCTATTGCCCAATCTTCAACCAATTTTTTTTCCAACTGCATTGGCATACTATTGTGATTGTGGATAAATTAACTTGACAATTAATCCTATCTTTGATTATAATTATATTAATCACGCCCCGGTGAGGTTTACACTCCCGGGGTAGATTTTTTTATATAAGCAGTTAATTTTTCAACTGCACACAAGTAGGGTTTTGGTTTTTTTCTTTCAAGAAGTTCATTATATTCTTTTCCTCTAAGTCCAAAGGGGTGAACTACTATTACTTGTTTATTAATTTCCAAAAGATGTTCGCATAATATTTTAAAATCTCCATCGCCACTAAAAAGTATAATTCCATCAATTTCATTAATTTTTTTCATTACATCCAAGGTAATTTCTACATCAAAATCGCATTTTCTTCTTAATAAACCGCTTTCAGCCAAAATCGCAAAGTTCTCTCTTAGTTTCTCAAAATCTTCTTTATTAACTTTCGTGTTCTTGTATAAGCTGTAAATTTTATTTTTGAACTTAAAATAAGGTGCGATTTTAACCTCTGCAGGAACCCATTTTACTTCCTTACTTACCAATGTATATCCAATATTTTTTATCTCTTGATGAAACTTCTCTGACTTTTCATTTCCTTTTTCTAAACCAAAATAAAATCTTACATCTATAATTTCGGGGTATGTTTTTAAGTAATCATAAAGCTTTTGATGATCAATTTCCCACTTTAATCTCTTAAACCATCCATAAACATTAGCCCAATCTATTAACGCAATCGTCTTTCCTTTTAATTTAAATCTAAATTCATTCATTATTAATTTATTCTTTTATTACGAGTTATCGAGTTAGCGGTTTTTTTTATTTTTTTCTAAATAACTTATAAATTTTCCGACTTGATTTGCTAAATCAATCAATTTATTGTTTATTTCATCGAATTCCTTATGAGTAATATAATTAACAGCTAAAGCAATATATAATTGATTTCTTACTTCGCCGATAGAGCCTTTGGCAATTTTTAAAAATCTTATAAATTCATTGCTATTATTCTTTTCAAAACCCTCAACTATATTAGAACTGACTGAAATAATCGCTCGCCTAATTTGATCTCTCAACGCAAAATCTTTTGAAAATTCCTTTTTAGCTGAAATATCATAAATTTCTTTTGTTATTTTCAAAGCCAACTGCCAAATTTTTAAATCCTCAAACTTTTTTATCTTCATTTCATTTTTTTATATTATTCATTATTATTTTATTGCGAGTTACCGAGTTTAGCGAGTTTTTAAATAACATAACTCGCCAACTCGCAAACTCGTTAATAATTTAATAATTATTAAAAAAACTCGCAAACTCGTTAATAATTTAATAAATTAATATCAATTTCTTGACTCATAATTTTATTCAACATCGTTTTAAATAATTCTTCATAAAGTTCCTTTTTTCTTTTCTCAATCTCAATTTTTTGGTCAACCGTCTGCAAAATTTCAGCAATTTCTTGTTGCTCGGGAAGAGGGGGGAGGGGAGTTGGTATTTTGCTAATTTTCGAAATATTTAAATATGGTAAGGTTGAGCCGCCAGAAGATTCAAAAAATTTTATAGTTTTCAAATAATTGAAAATAAAATCAATATTTGCTTTATTTTGATTTATTATTAACCCACAGAGATGATTGACTATATAAGCAGGTATTTTAAGTTTTGCCCTTTTTTCTAGTTGAATACTGGCTCCACTTTTGGGGAAAATTATTGTTTCAGCAGGAAATAATTTTAAATTATATTTTTTTATCGCCTCCTCGTTAATCAAATCCCATTTTTCTACATATGGTTTTTCGCCATCAAAATGTTGAACTCTTATAAAAGGATATTGTCCATTTTCAAAATATTTTGCTTCTTGTGGAGCATTTCCTCCACTATAAATTTCACATATCTCCCCCAACCTCACCACCTCCCAATGTTCTGGAATTTCTCCGACCTCGGTTTTCTTTAATTTCAGTCCCAATTTTTCAAGTTCTTCGCTCTTTAACTCGCCAACTTGCGAGCTCATTAACTCTTTAACCCGCAAACCTGCCACCCCGTAATGAAATAATAAATTCATTAATGATTTTTTCAACTCCTTTGTTTTCTCAATAATCTTTTCTTGAATCTCAATCGCGGACTGAATCGCATCAAGAACTTTCACAATTTTTTGCTGAATGGGAAAAGGAGGAAGGGGGATTTGAATGTCTTCTAAAAATTCTTTAAGTTTAAAATTTCTGATATTGGTCGTTCTTTCTTCATAAATTTTAGTTATTCCTTTTAAATAAAGGAGTTGCCAGTGCCTAAAAAAATATTTCGGTTCCACCAGTTTTGTATTTAGTAATATTTTTTTAACAAAATTAGAAAAAATAACTGGTAAATTCTCCTTCCTATCCCAAAATAGGATTCTCCCAGTGGGTTGATCTTTACTTCCGCCAGAAATCTCTACAAGGATATCACCGAAATTTAATTTAAGCTTTTTAATTCTCTCTTTATCTATATACCTCTCTGGAAGTTTTGATAATTCATTTTTTTGAACTAATAAAAAATCAGTACCCCTTATCACTTTGCAAGATATTGAATTAGGTTTTTCTTCTATTTCTCCCCAATCACCACTTACAATTTCTTCACAAATCTCCCCTAATTTTTTTGTTGGCCAAGGTGATTTCATGGTTTTTTAAATATTCTTAATAAAGTTAATCAGTTCATGATCAAAAATTTCTTCCAGTTTTCCTAATTCTTTAGCTTTTTGAATATATTTTTCTATAAAATCAGTTTTCTTATAATTAATTTTTTTTAAAAAATCATTAAAAAATTGAGAACAATCTAAAACATCTAACTGGTCTTGTGTTATATCGTCTAATTTGTCTATGAGTGTTTCAAAAAAATAGACACTTCTTCCATCACCAACTATTTTTCTTTTGTTGTGTTTAATTAACCCCAGTATTTCCTTTTTTATATTCTCTTTCTCCTTATTTAATAAACTACTCAAAACTTCAAAGTTCATATAATAGCTTTCGATTGAGTATTTTTTAAGCGTTATAAATCTATCTCTTGACTGATGAGATTTTAAATCTGAATCTTTCAGAAAATAAGCATTTGTCCATGATAATATTAAATCTGGATTTTGTGTTATTAATTTGTAAAGATTTTCCAAAATTCCGGAACCGCCTGATAATTTAATTATTTCAATTAAATTTTCATTTTTAGAATAAGCTTTTAGAAGAGCTTTGATAGTAATTTCCTGTTCATCATCCTCAACAAATAAGGTTATTTTTTCTGGTTGAATAAAAGTCAATAAAGCTAAAGATTCTCCAGCAATTTGTTCTTTGTATTCCGAAGGTACTTTATCTTTTACTTTTATCACTCCATCTTCCCACACCAAATATTTTATGTATTTTTGAAATTCTTTGTCAAAGATAATACGAGAGTGCGTGCTTGCTACGACTTGTTTTCGATATTTTATTGAAAATTCTTCTAAAAAATTAAATAGATTTTTTTCTAATGTCCAATTTAAATGAATTTCGGGTTCATCTATAATGAAAATATCTACCTCGTCTTTGAGAAGATAAATGTTAAATAATAAAGAAAGGATTTCTTGTTCTCCCGTACTAAGATTTTCTAAGTTTACATAATCGTTTGCACTTTCTTTATAAATTTTTAAATCTAAAGCTACATTTTCATCATTCCAATTAGCTTCAAGTATATAATTACTGAAAATGTATTTTATTACTTCATCATTAATATCTTTTGTAAATTCATTTAAAATTTCATGTTGTGGTTTAAACGAATTGAAATATTGTGATAGTAATTTTTCAAACTTTAGATAGAAAAGTTCTGCAAATGATGGATACGGATCATATGTTTCATCACGTATTTGTTTAGTTAATAACTCTTGTGTTTTCCTTGGTAAATCAGTATTTCTAATATAATTTACTAAATTCTTAATTGCTCTTTTTTCTGCATTTCTTTTGGGAGAAAGTGCAATGACTTTTAATTGATTAAAATGAATTGATGGTGGCTCTATAACAACATTTGTTCCTTGTTTCAATAATTGTAAAACTTTAGTTTTGCCTGTTCCATTTACACCGCTTAATATATTCAAGTTGGGACCAAAATTAATAATTTGGTTGAATTTACCATCAAACAAATTAACATTGATACTTTTAATATAAGCCATGATTTTATATTTTCCCAAATATTTTATCTACCCTTTCCTCGACCTTTTTTCTTTCTTCTTCTAATTTTTCTAATAAATTTGTGATTTTTATCATTGTGGATAACCTTACTTGACTTTAGCCTTTTATTGCGTTAAAATTATTATATCCATCGAAAAGGGCTGGGCTCGTAAGGGCACCGGCCCTTTTCATTTTAGTTCTCAATCTTTTTAACTTTAATGTAATTGAACAAATCTCCATAGCCTCTTTCAGAGTGAGTAAAAAACTTTTCCTTTACGCTTCCGCTAATCCAATCAACCATTTGTAAAAGTTCAACATATCGCGAGTCAGCTTGAATGATGTGAAGAAATTTTGGAAGAAGACAATATTTGTCCATTCTCAAATAATTTCTCATTTTTTGTTCTTGATCTTCACTTGAGTAAAATCTATCAATTATTATTTCAATTTCTTTTGATTGTGGTTTATTTTCCGGAAAATGAAATTCTAATAACTTTCGAATCATTAGGTTTCTAAAATAATTAGGGTTAAAATCATTTTCTTTTAAATAGGGCCCTTTATAATCTCTTTTATCGACATATATAGCACATGCTTTTAAAAACACGCTATTTTTTATAGAAATTTTCAAAATATTCATTAATTGTTCTTTTTGAAAAGAATTGAGCCTCCTCGAAATTAATTCGCTTTTGACACAACCAAAATACCTAAAGGCTCCCAAATGAACATTAATCTCTTTAAATGTCTCATCAGTAATATGAAGTAATCCTAATACATAATATTTAGTTTCTTTTCCTGGTTCGCCTGCTTCATCAATAAAAATAAAATCTCTTTTTGGCATAGAAGTTATTCGGAATTTAAATTTTTAAAAATTTTTCTAACTTGTTCTTCAACTTTTTGTTTAGTTTCCTCAATTTGATTTAATTCTTCTAAAATTTCCTTAATCGGCCTATATTTTTCTTCTTCAATTACAGAAATAAATCTTGATGGGCTCAAATTGTAATCTACTTCTTTTGCTTCTTCAATAGTGATTACTTTCGCGAATTTCTCGATATCTTTAAATTCATAATAAGCATTTGCGATTTTTTTGATATTTTCTTTTGATAAGAGGTTTTGTTTTTTGCCGGGTTCAAATTCTTTGCTAGCGTTAATTAATAAAATTTTACCTTTTTTCTCTGGAGGTTTTTGCTTGTTAAAAACAATAATCACTGCTGGAGCGCCAGTATTATAGAACAATTTTTCTGGAAGTAAAATAACAGATTCAATTAAATCTTCTTCTACAATTTTTTGTCTTATTAATTTTTCTCTTCCTCCTCTTGAAACTGAACCAGTATCAATAACAACTGCAACTTTTTCCTTTGCTGAAGCAATCATATGTTGGATCCAAATCCAGTCAGCGGATTGTTTTGTGGCAAAACCATATTTAAATCTTTCTTTCCAATATTCTCCTTTTTTCAAACTGTCTTCATCATATCCATCTTGATTCCAAGGGGGATTGGCGATGACATAGTCAAATTTTTTAATTGAGTCTCCTTCTTTAAATTTGGGATAAAGTAAAGTGTCACCGCTTTGAAAATAAAAGTTTTTAATATCGTGCAAAAGAGTATTCATTTTGGCTAAAGCTAAGGTTTTTGGGTTTGCTTCTTGGCCATACAAAAATAAAGTATTTGCTTTTTCTTTTCCGTATTTTTCTTCAACAAATTTATAGCCAATAATAAGCATTCCCGCAGAACCCAAAGCAGGGTCATAAATACTTTTTTCTGGCTTTGGGTCTAAAATCTCAATCATTAATCTAATAACTTCTCTTGGGGTGTAAACTTCTCCTTCTTTTGCTTTCGTTGGTGCAAAGTATTTTAAAATCCATTCATAAGCGTCGCCCAAAATATCGCCTGAAATTTCTTTGAAAGAAAATTTACTAAAGAGCTCTACTAATTGATTTAAAATTACTGTATTTTCTGGGTTGCTTGTAAATTGGTAAAAGTCAAATTGCGAAAATATGTCTTGATAGTCAGGGTTTAATTCTGCTAATTTTTTCATTGCCATTGAAAATTTTTCTGAAATTCTTTGTGGATCTTTTCTAATTTCTGTCCAAAGATATTCTTGAGGAAAATTAAAAGTATGATAATGCTCTGAACTTGCCTCTCTTATTGCTTCTATCTCTTGCCAACCTTTTTTCAATAACTTTTCTTTTTCTTCTTCGAATTCCTTTTGCCACTTGTCAGAGTAAGCTTTGTAAAAGAGCAAAAGTAAAATAAAAGTGTAATCTACCCGGGTTCTAATTAAATCTGCCGCTTGTTTTAAAAGATTTATCAAGTCGTCCCTTGAGCTTACATGATTTACTTTTCCATGGTTTACCTTTTCAATTAATGGTTTTAATTTATAAATTTTTTCTCTCGCATCTTCTGGGTTTTTTTCTATCATTAAAATCCCCGCTTTTTTAAATTCAGAAAGAATCACCTTTACTTGTTCTTTGCTATCCTTAAATTCTTTATTCAAAAACTCAAAAGCCTGCTCAAAAGTAAATGGAGAATCTTTAAAATTTCCCAAAAGTCTTAAATACCTTCTTTTAAGCCATTGTTTTAACTCCTGCTCCATATTATGTAAAGTAATTTAATTTTGCTTTACTAATTTTAGCAAAAATATAAGCGAAATCAATCGCCAAAAGAAAATAGTTTAAAAATTTTAAATTTTTAAAAAACCAAAATAAATTATCAAATTTTGAGATTTTTAAATTAAACCCAATTTAGTAGAGATCTAACATTTGTTCCATTCTTTTTAAATTTCTCTTTTGGTTTAATAAATTTACAATTTGTTCGGTTTCATAAACTCTAATTGCTCTCTTAAAATCTCGCTCTGATAAATTTATAATATTAAAAGCCCTTATATTATCCTCTTTTGAAATAATAATTCTTGGCCTCGAATTCCATTTTTTATATGCAAATTTAAGTCGCTCTAAGGCTTTTTCTAATGCTCCGGAAAGCTCAATTTCAAAGGCAAAAGTTGGAACACCCGAAATTTCTCTTTTCCAAACTACATCTAAATTTTTTCTTTCGCCTGGTAATTCAATCGGATACTCTAACTCTGTATAATAAAACTGTAATTTCCCTATCTCAGCAACAGCCTCTTGTAATTCCTTATGTGATAATTCCTTATTTTCAAACGAAGAGACAGATACATTATATTTTGACTCTTTTTCTTTGACCAATAAAGACTGGACAAAAGTTGCTCCTTTATATATGTCTTCAGTTGTTAATGATCCAAAAACAGATTCTGCTCTTTTTAAAATTTCAGCTACGTGTTCATCGCTAAGTTGTTGAAATCCGCGTTGCCAAAAATATGAAAATCCTTTATTTTTATTTTATTCTTTTCCCAAAAAGAAGGGGGCAATAATTTTAAAACATGAATACGAAAACGAAAAGGCCAGATAATCTGTTTTTTATTTAATTCTTCTGGCCAAAATAAATTAATCTCATCTACATATTTATCTTTAACGCTACCAAGACCTATAATACCGCTCACAGGAGAAGTGGCATAAAACCATAAAATGTCTCCGATTTTTAATTTTTCAAATTCTTTATTATATCTAGCTCTAAGTCCCCAAATAGGAACGGGTTGAGAAAAAGTTGTTTCCCAATTTTTAGGAATACCCATGACTAACCAATTTTTAATATCTTGATTCATAATAATTTTTTCTCTTTGAAACTTATGAAATTTGTTTTAGTAACAATAATATGATCAAGAACCTCAATTCCTAAAATTTTTCCAGCTTCAATTAATCTTTTTGTAAGTTCTATATCTTCTCTTGAAGGCTCAGGATTTCCGGAAGGATGATTATGAACAAAAATAACAGAAGCTGCTCTATTTTTAATAGCCTCAACAAAAACTTCACGCGGATGAACAATACTGGCGTTAAGAGAACCAATTGAAATTTCAGCGATTGATTGATTCCTACTATTGAGCGCAATAATATAAAAATGTTCTCTGTGATAATCTTTTAGTTTGTTTTTTATTAACTGATAAACTTTTTGAGGATCGGTTAATTCTTTGCTTTTATAAGATGGCGTCTGGGTTGAAAGCCGACGGCTAATTTCAAATACTGCCTTTATTTGACATGCTTTAGCTAATCCAACGCCTTTAATAGATGATAATTCTTCAATACTAGCTTCGGCTAACTTTTCAAGACTGCCAAAATGCGATAATAATTTTTGAGCAGTAATTGCCACCGATTCACCGGTAACCCCTTTACCTAAAATAAGTTGTAGTAATTCTTGAATTGAAAGTGCTTGTTCGCCAAATTTAATTAATCTTTCGCGCGGTCTTTCGTCTTTTGGCAAATCACGAATCGTAAACGATTTTTTCATATTTTTATTTTATCACGATTTTTCCATTTTCCAACAAAAATTGCTTTTTTCAAACCAATTTAAAAATTTAACTTAACAATTAATAATAAAAATTTAATTTAACAATTAACAATTCAAAAATAACAACTCAAAAACCACTTCCATCTCCTTCTAAGGACACAAGAATATTCTAACATTCTGCAGAATATTAGAATTTTGTTTGAAATAAGTTTTAATTAATGTATGTTGCTGAAATAAATTATGTTGTTTGAAATAAATTTTTGTTTAAAAGAAATTTTCAAAATTAAAACTAAATAGATTTTTTAATTTTTTATTAGATTCAATAACTAAACAGATTTTTTATTTTCAATAGATTGAAAGGTTTTTATGAAATTCGCAATGGTTTTGCCATAAGGAGAAAGAAAATGAATTACTTGCCTACCTTGATATTGTTTTCGCAAAAGGCCAGCTTGAGCTAAATAGCGAGTATGCTGGGAAATTGTTTTGAAATTTCCTTTTAATTCTTGAGCGATTTGATCAACTGAAATTCCTTCATTTTTTTCCAGTAAAAGTAAAATAGCAATTCTCCAATGGTTGGCTATTCCTTTAAAATATCTTTCCAATTGTTTTGGTGTTTTTTTTATATAATTTGGTGTTTTCATATAATCTTCATATAATTAATTATACTCAAAACAAAAAATATTCCAACATTCTGCAGAATATGAGAATGTTGTTTTCCCTAATGAATTAAAGAGGGTGAATTTTATTGATTTTCTTTTCTCTAATTTTAATTTTCTTTTCTCTAATTTTATTGATTCTCTTTTCTCTAATAAAGGCGGTCTTATTTTGAATTTTATTTTTTGAATCTTATTTTAATTTTTATTATTTGAAGGGGAAAGGAATTTACGTTGGGGCAGTTTTTCTTTTATTGGCTCAATTACTTTTCAAACGCCTCAATCTATCTTCTCTTTTTTAATTAATAAAAAACTTTTAAAACGTGAAAAATTGAAAAAGATTAAATTCTTATAGTCCGTGAGTCAAAGAATATTTTAAATGCTATAGGTTAAAAGAGTTGTCAAGGATATAATCCATAACCTATTAACAACAATTGAATAAGAGCGAGTTTTATTAATAGATTTCAACTTCGCTTAAATAAACTTTTAAAAAAGAAAGAAAATGTCTTTAAAATTTATTGGTCAAGTCAAAGAAACTAAATTAAAGGAAATAAATACAAGATCTTTATCAAACAGGAAACATTACTAAAATTCGAGCTTTGTTTTCTTTGACTTCTAAAATTGAGTCAAAGGGTAAAAAATAGGATTTTAAATCTTCATTGATTTTAATTTTAATCTCTCCTTTTTTGGCAACAGTAATCAAAGGATGGTGGTTGGCTAAAATTGAAATTTCTCCTAAATCGGTTTTACAAATTAAAACATCGATTTCTTCTTGAAGAAAACTGCCATCGATTCCTACTAATTCGAATTTAAATTTTTTCATTTTTTTAAAGTTCCCTTCATATAAAATTCAACCTCAGCAATAGAATCATATTCTCCGTTGATTAATTTTTCAAATTCGTTTATTGTTTCCTCTAAAGAAACATATTCGCCTTTAAGTCCTGTGTAGCTTTCAGCGACAAAAAATGGTTGGGATAAATATTTTTGAATTTTTCTTGCTCTAAAAACAGTTAATTTGTCTTCTTCGGGAAGTTCCTCGATGCCTAAAATCGCGATGATATCTTTCAATTCTTGATATCTTTGTAAAATTCTTTGAACCTGGGTTGCTACTCGATAGTGTTTCTCGCCAACAATTTTAGGGTCTAAAGCCAAAGAATTTGATTGTAAAGGATCGACCGCTGGATAAATTCCTTGTTCTGCTATTTCTCTTGAAAGAACAATAGTAGAATCCAAATGAGAAAAAACAGTAGCTGGTGCTGGATCAGTAATATCATCAGCCGGCACATAAACCGCTTGAAAAGAAGTAATGGAACCATCTTGGGTTGAAGTAATTCTCTCTTGTAAAGATCCCATTTCTGTTGCTAAAGTTGGCTGATAACCAACAGCTGAAGGCGACCTGCCGAGCAAAGCAGAAACCTCAGACCCCGCTTGAACAAATCTAAAAATATTATCCAAAAATAAAAGAACGTCTAATTTTTCAACATCACGAAAATATTCTGCTAACGTCACGCCCGCAAAAGCAGTGCGAAATCGAGCTGCTGGCACTTCGTTCATCTGGCCAAAAATCATTGAAACGTTTCTTATCACTCCGCTTTCTTCCATTTCTAAAATTAATTCATTTCCCTCTCTAGTTCTTTCTCCAACACCAGCAAAGATAGAATAACCCTGGTATTTAAAAGCAATATTGTGAATTAGTTCCATTAAAAGAACTGTCTTTCCGACCCCGGCACCTCCAAAAAGTCCCACTTTTCCTCCCTTAATAACAGGCGTTAAAAGATCAATGACTTTAATTCCTGTTTCTAAAATTTCTATTTCTGGTTTTTGTTTTTGAAATTTGGGGCCGGGTCTAATAATTTCCCATTTCTCTGCTTCAATGGGTCCTTTATTATCTATTGGCTCTCCGTAAACATTAATCACTCTGCCTAAAACATTCCTTCCAACGGGCACCACTAATTTTTTGAAAGTTCGTTCAACTTCCATACCTCGACAAAGACCGTCTGTGCCTTCAAAAGAAACACATCTGACTCTTTTTGAGGAAAGAATATTTTCCGTTTCTAATAAAAGCCCGTTCTCAACAACTCTGACAACTTCATAAATTTCTGGAAGATTTCCCTCTTTAAACTCAATATCAACAACAGTGCCTATTATTTGAATAATTTTACCCTTCATCTTGTTATCTCAATTAATTCTTCTGTAATTTTTTGTTGTCTTAATTTATTATAATCCAAAAGCTCTTTTTTTTCTATTTCTTGAGCGTTCTCGCTCGCTTTTTTCATACTCACGGTTCTTGTCAATTCAATGCTGGCTTGAGCCTCTAAAATCAAGGCATAAAAAATTAAATAAAAAACTTGATTCATTATTGTTTTTAAAATGATTTCTGGAGAAGGTTCTAAAATATACTTGAATTCCTTAAATTTAATCTCTTCTTTTTGCAAGCTTTCAAATTCCCTTGTTTTAATTTTAATTTTCAAGATTAAGTCATTCAAACTCTCGAGAGTAAAAGGAAAAATTTTAATGCTTTCAACTAAAAATCCGTTCGAGGTCAAGTTGGGCCTGATAATCTGGATTTCCTTTATCTTTTCTTTTTCTATCAAAAGTTGAATTGCGCTCAAAAGTTCTTTGGCAAAATTTTCGGGTAAAACATTTTCAAATTTGCTAAAACTAAAAAGCAATTGATATTTTCTTTTAAAATATTTTTCGGCTTTTAAACCAATGGCTCCTAAATAAAAATCTTCTTTTAACAATTCTTCTGTTCTTTTAAAAATCGCATAATCAAAGGCACCAGCCAAACCCTTGTCTGAAGCAATGACAATAATTAAATTCTTTCCCTCACGAGGAGCCTCTATTTTTAAAACTTCTTTCGATAATTTTTTGTGCCTTTTTAAAACTTCTTCAAAAATAACCAAAAGATAAAAGACATTTCTTAAAATCTGGGAAATTTTTGCGTAAAGCCTTTGAAACTTAATGGCTGAAATCAAGCTGATGGTTTTTGTCGTTTTCTGAAAATTTCCCAAAAATTTTATCCTTTTTCTTAATTTGATCAAGTTTTTAGCTTTCATTTATTTTTTTGAAAAAAATAAATTAATGACTCTTTGATTTTATTTTCTAATTCTTCGGTCAAATCTCTTTTTTCCTTAATCTCTTCTAAAACATCCCTCTTTTCTGTTTCAAAGTAATTCAAAAGTTCAATCTCCGTTTTTTTAATTTGAGGCAATTCAGTTTCATCAAAAAATCCATTATTCGCTGAATAAATTAAAATAACTATTTTTTCAAAGGTTAAAGGTTTCAGATTTTCTTGTTTTAATATTTCTGTTAAAATTCTTCCTCTTTTGATTTTTTGGGCGATTTCTGGCGGCAATTCGGCTGAAAGTTTCGTGAATTCTTCCAATTCCCTAAATTGGGCTAAATCCAATTTCAATTTTCCCGCGACTTTCTTCATAATTTTTGTTTGCGCCTTGGAACCGACACGAGAAACAGAAAGACCAATGTTAATTGGTGGTCTAAAATTTGCTTTAAACAAATCTGTTTCTAAATAAATTTGCCCATCAGTAATTGAAATCAAATTCGTAGGAATGTAAGAAGAAATATCTCCCAATTGGGTTTCGCAAATGGGCAAAGCTGTTAAACTTCCTCCGTTTTTAATCTTGGCTGCTCTTTCCAAGAGTCTTGAGTGAAGATAAAAAATATCACCGGGATAAGCTTCGCGACCCGCCGGCCTTTTTAAAAGCAAAGAAACTTCTCGCCAGGCCCAAGCGTGTTTTGTTAAATCGTCATAAATAACAAGCGCGTCTTTTCCTTGATCTCTAAAATATTCTCCAATAGAACAACCAGCATAAGGTGCGAGATAAAGCAAAATAGGTAAATCTTCTGGCGTTGTCGCCACAATGATCGTGTAATCTAAGGCACCTTCTTTTTTTAAAATTTCATATAACCTTCTAATCTTTGACATTTTTTGACCCACGGCAACATAAATACAAATTGGTGTCTTTAAAGGATCGTTTTTTTGATTTAAAATAACGTCGAGCACAATCGATGTTTTTCCTGTTTGTCGATCGCCTAAAATAAGTTCTCTCTGTCCACGGCCAATGGGAATTAAAGCATCTATGATTTTAATACCTGTATGTAATGGAATCTTTACCGGTTCTCTTTCAATGACGCTCGGCGCTTTTCTTTCTAAAGGATAAAAAACATTTGTCTCAATCGGGCCTAAATTATCTAATTCTCTTCCCAGGGGATCAATTATTCTTCCGATTAAATTCTCGCCTACCGGCACTTGAATGATTTTTTTTGTCCTCTTAACAATATCTCCGGCTTTTATTTTTTCAAAATCATTCAAAGCCACAGCACCCACAAGCCCTTCTTCCAAGTTTAGGGCTAAAAGATAAATATTTTTTTCTTCTACAAACAAGATCTCTGAATTAAAGGCACGAAAAAGTCCTGAAACAAAAACAATACCATCGCCAACTTTAATCACTTCTCCTGCTTCATCAAATTCTGGCTTGGTTTCAATCTTTTCTATTTCTTTTTCTAATTTTTCTATTAAAAAATTTAAGTCTTCCATTTTAAAAATTTAATTAATAATTTTTTTAAAGAAAAATCAATTAAAAAATTCTTCGTTAACAACCTTCCTCCTAAAATAAGCTCGGGGTCAAAAAATTTTTTTATTATTTTTATTTTTAAATTAAAACTTTCTTTGAGATATTTTTCAATTTTTCTTTCATCATAATCAAAAGCTAGAAAAACTTTTGCGGGTTCAAATCCTTTTATTTCTTCTCTTCTTACTTTGAGATACTCAATTATTTTTTTAATTAAAAAAGTTTTTCCATTTTCTTTAAGATTTTCTAAAATCCTCTCTATCAAATTATATTTTCCCTTTTTCCAAAAATTAACCATTGTTTCTCCAATAATTTTTACTTCATTCATTTTTTGAAAGCATTTTTTGAATAAACTCCTCGTTTAATTCCTTTCTGTGAAATATCTTGCGTGCTAATGAGATGAAAAACTCGGGTGCCTTTTTATTAAGCTCTAAATAAAACTTCTCTTTTAAAGAGATTTTTTCTTTTTCGATCTCATGAAGCATTTTTTCTCTTCTTTCTTCTATCTCTTCTAAAATTTCTTTTATTTTTCTTTCGCGAAAATTTCTTGCTTCTAATAAAATTCTTTCTCTTTCTTGATAAGTCTTTTGAAGAATTTCTTTTCTTAATTTTTTTATTTTTTTTATCAGTTCTTCGCTCTCTTTCTTAGTTTTTAAACCTTCCAATATTTTCTTTTCTCTCTCTTGAATAACCCGGTTTAAAGGCTTGAATAAAAATTTATACAAAATAAAAAAAATTAAAAAGAAATTCAAAATCTGGGCCAACAAAATCTTAAAATCAATTCCAAATGATTCGAAAAGTTCTTTCATTTAAGTAATTGATTAAGCGAATTTAAGAATTAAAGCAACGACCAAAACATAAATAGCAATTGCTTCAGCAAAGGCAATCGATAATATCATCGCGGTTTGAATTTTAGAACCAGCTTCTGGATTTCGACCAATGGCTTTCAACCCTGTCGATGCAATTTTGCCAATCACAAAAGCAGGCAAGGCAACCCCAAAAACAATCGTAAAAGCTGGCATAATTGTTTTTAAAATTTCTAATGTCATTTTTTAATGATGTTCGATAGCGACCTTTAAAAATATTGATGTTAAAGTAAAAAAAATTAAAGCTTGAATAAAACCAACAAAAATTTCTAAAATCAAAAAAGGAACCGGTATCAAAAATGGAATTAAAAGACCAATAGAAAAAAGCAAAACCTCACCAGCTAAAATATTACCAAACAATCTTAAGCTGAAAGATAAAATTTTTGATAATTCTGAAAATATCTCTAAAATTCCCGCAAAAGATAAAAATTTCTTGATAAAATTAATCCCCAATTTTAACAAACCCAAAATATTGCTTCCAAAAACAGAAATTAAAGCTAAACCCAAAGTCATATTTAAATCAGAATAAGTTGACCTTAAAAGATGAACCTTTTCTTCTCCGTGTTTAATATAAATACTTCCGAAACCTGGAAAAATTCCAAACCAATTTGAAATTAAAATATAAATAAAAAAAGTAAAACAAAAAACAAAAAGTTTTAAATTTTTGATACCTGTTATGCTGGTCCAAAAATTATAAAAACTCTGAAAAATAATTTCTATTAAATTTTGCGTTCTACCGGGAACCTCTCTTATTTTTGATTTAAAAATAAAAACAAAAAGTAAAATAAAAAATAAAGTTAAAAGAGAGGCAAAATAACTATTAGTTATTTCAAAATGATGAATACTAAAAATTGGCTCTGATTTTAAACTTATCATTTTATTTTAAAATTAAATTATTGAAATTTAATTATACCAAAAAAGCTCAAAAAAATTAAACCTGCTTGTCTTTAAAATAAATCTTCAAATTTACCTTCTTTCTCATATTTTAAAATTAATTTATATTCAAAAACAAAATTAATTTCATTATTTAAAATAAACGCTATTTTCAAATTTTAAAAAATATTTCTTGGGGATCAATTCTTTTTTTAAAATTTTTTCCCAATTTTTATTAACTTGAGAAAATCTCTTAATTTTCTCTCCAATCTTAACTAAAGGGTCAACGATTCGTGATTTACAATAAACGATCACATCGTAATTTTCAGGATCATTTTTAAATTTTATTTTTCCTTCCATTCTTTGAAAAAGAATTTTTAATTTTAAATCAAATTTTAATTTTTCTTTTATTTTTTTCAAAACAAAGCTTTCTGTTGAAAACAAATCTTCTTTCTTCAAGTAACCTTTTTTTAAGCAATACTTCAACAGATCTCCAACAACTCTAAACATTACTGCTGTTGAAAAAGCGGAATAATAAAATTTGTTTAAACGAAAAAATAACCTTACATATTTTTCAGCACTTTCTAAATTTTTAAAAAACCAAAAATTATCTTTAACTGAAAGATTTTTTAAAAAATAACTGACTTGTTTTTTATTAATTTCCTGACTAGAAACCGCATTTCTTAAAGAATAATCAATTCGATCAGCGCAAAGATCTGGAAGATCTCTTTCTAATAAGGGAAAATTATCCCTATTTAAAATAAAATTTAAGTTAATGCGATATTTCGAAAGGATTAAAGGAATTTCTGAGTTTTTCAAAAAATCTTTAAAAATCTTATCTTGAAAAGTATGATTTTTTTCAGAGCCTTCTTCAAAAACATAATCTAACGCATGAGAAAAAACTCCGTGAGAAAGATCATGTAAAAGACCGGCAATCTTTTCTTCAAAAGAAGCGTTGAATTTTTCGAGTAAAATAAAAACACCCAATGAGTGTTCAAAACGAGTAATTTTTTTAATTTTTTGAGAATAGAATTTTTGATACAAGGGCAAATATCCAATCTGATCAATTTCTTTTAATCTCTGAAAAGATGAAGATTTTATCAATTCCAAAATTAATGGTTCTTTAATTTTTATTTTTCCATAAATTCTATCTTGAAAAAACATTTTTAAATTTCAAAAAGAAAATTTTTCCAGTTTTTAAAATTTATTTTTGAAAGATCAATCGCATTTTCTAAAGTAAAATTTCCAATTTTTGTTCTTGTTAATTCCTCAAGATAAGCTCCAAATTTTAATTTTTTCCCGATATCGTGCGCCAAAGATCGAATATAATTTCCGCTTGAACAATTTACTTTTATTTTTAAATATGGAAATCTATAATCCAAAATTGAAATCTCGTAAATTTTTACTTTTTGAGCTCTCGGTTCTATTTTTATCCCCTTTCTGGCTAAATCACAAAGTTTTTTTCCTTTGATTTTTTTAGCTGAAAAAATTGGAGGTATTTGTAAAATCTCTCCTAAAAAACTTTTTAAAATTTCCTCAATTTCTTCTCTTTTTGGAATTTTTTCAACTTTGTTTTCTTTAATTTTTCCTTCTCTATCAAAGGTATCGCTTTCTGCTCCTAACTTTAATGTTGCAATGTATTCCTTATCTTTCTTTTGAAAAATTGCTAATTTTTTTGTAAACTCTCTTCCAATTCCCACCAACATAAAGTCCTTGAGCAAAAGGATCCAGGGTTCCTGCATGACCAATTTTTTTTATTTTTGTAATTTTTCTTAATTTCTCAACCACATCATGAGAAGTGATACCGGCAGGTTTATTTATTAAAACAAAACCTTTTCTTTTTTCTAAAAAATTCATTTTTAATTATCATTCCAAAACATCATAATCCCTTTCACCTTCAACTCCAATTTTCAAATCAACCGCTCTCTTTATTTGAGGTAAACTCCAAGGATCAATTTTTCTCAATGAGCTTCCTGAAAAAGATTGAATAATTTTAATACCCTCAACATCGATCGCCACTCTATCGTCAGAAGCCAAAATCAAATTGGGATCTCTTACTTCTCCAAATGAAGGACCTTTATTAATAAAACATTTTCTCGCATCCATAATTATTAAATCTGGTTTTAAAAGAGTGTTTAATTCGGCAACTTTTTCTTGTAAATGAGAAAGGTGAAGTTTTACTCTCTCTATTGGTTTCATAAAACCAACAGATAATTTCAGAGCACCAGTAAATTGAGCATATTTATGAGTTTTTAAACAAGGTAAAAGAATAATTTTGTCTGGCCTCTCTAAAATTTCTGTGACTGAAACTGATTTTAAATATTTTCCTTGGGGAATCTCTTTTTTGATCCAAGCCCATTCTTCAAAAATATAAATTCTTGGCGGTGTCTCTAAATTCAAAAGGTCAAATATTTTTAATTTCTCCATTACTTTTTTTGTGTTTAAACTCATCGTTGAACTTTCGCCTATCAATACCAATTTGGGCTCCATTTCGTAGACTAATTTCACTACTTCTTTTAAAAAATCAAAATCAGTGGAAGCAGGAAATGGATCTGCAGTATTAAAATTTGGTTTTATTAAAACAACATCACCTTTTTTGATAAACCTCTCAAATCCACCAATTAATTTCACTGCGTTTAAAATTGCTTCTCTTAAATTTCCCTGAAATTTAATTTTTGAAACTGTTTTCATATTGATTTCAATTTTCAGAGGATTTTGATATCAAAATTTATCTTTATTCTAAAAGCCAGTGATTAATTACTTTTTGTCTTCTTCTGTCTAAAGATTCTTTGGTAATCACGCCTGGTCCATTAATACAACCACCCTCGCAATAAAGAATATCTAAAACCTTCAAATCTGGTTGATAAGGAAATTTTTTTAAAAATTCCTCTGCTAATTTTGGCCCAGAAACAACATCGTATTGAGGATCGGTTAAAGATTTTATTATTCCTGAAGATTGGACCAAGCCACCAGAAATAGGATAAAGCCGGGTCTCTTGACAAGCAATATCAAAACGTTCTTTTTTATCTTTTTCAATTGGAAAAATTCCTTTTATTTCAAAAACAGTTTGAATTTCTCGATAAGTGAGGACTAAAATTTCCAATTCTGGCCAATCTTCTCTTGCTTCAAATTTTTTAGCAAAACAAGGACCAATAAAAACCCTTTTACAATCAGGATATTCTTTTAAAACAATTCGAGCCGTGGCTGACATTGGAGAATCAATTTTTGCCAAAAAAGGTAAAAGCTCAGGATACTTATTTCTTATCAATCTCACGATCGAAGGACAAGGACTGGTAATAAATCTCTTGTCGGGATAAAGTTTCATTAGAGCCAAAAGCTGACGATTTGTTTCTTTGGCTCCCCTAGCTACCTCAACAACGTATTTAAAACCTAACCTCTTTAACATTCCAACAATTTCCGGATAAGAAAAATCAACAACAAACGAGGGAGCTAACATTGCCACCAACTTTTCTTTCTTTTCTAACAATTCTAACAATTTTTTAATTTCACTTGTGAGTTTTTTTATATCCATAATAAATATAGAGAATTAAAAAAGCAAAAATCCCTCCGCTGAAAGCGGTAATAAATTGATTAATTCCCATCAACTGAAGAAAAATTGCTGGCACTAAATGAAAATTAAAATACAAACGAGCGATCGTTGTTAAAACCAAAAATTTTAAAAAAGCAGAAAAGAAAAGAGAAATAAAAAATTTAAAAAAATAAAAATTAATTTTTATCTGATTGTAAAAAAATCTAAAAACAAAAATTAAAAGAATGTTTGCCAACCAGATAAAGGGCAAAAAATAAATCAAAAAATAAGTAAAGGGGCCAAAAATCAACCCTCTTAACAAAACAGCGATGCTAGGCAAGATGGATAAAGGTAAGAAAAATTTTTCGCTCAAGAAAATTGCAGCCAAAATTAAAGAACAATTAACAATACTGCCTACTAGCCATTGAGGATGTCCCAAAAGAAAAGGAACAAAAAAAGAAAAAAGAGATATTGCCAGAAATACTAAATGATGACGAGAAATCGATAAAGGAAAGGTTAAAATATCTATTTTCTCTTGCATTTTTTTTATTTTAGCAAAATTATATTTTAAAATCAAAATGTGATTTAATTATTGATGCATTATTGATGCAAAAAAAATTCGTTATAAAATAATTTTGTAAATTATTAAATGACATCTAATATCTATTGAAGTATCTATGAAAGTTAAACTCCAAAAAAAATTGCCCAGCGATGGGCGAATTTAACTTAGTTTCAATGAATCTTTCAGTAATAATTTTAGAGTTCTTTTACCCTTAGTGGTTTTGAAATATTTTTCTCTTCTTAAAGCATCTTTTTTGGAAAGAAAGTATTCACAAAAAATCAATTTAAAAGGTCTTCTTGGTGCTGTCGATTTAGAATTGCCACGAAAGTGATTAGTAAGTCGCTGTTTGAGATTTTCAGTAAATCCAATGTAAAAAGAGTTGTTTTTTAAACTATAAAGAACATAGACACAGTATTGTAATTTTTTCATTAGTAGTTCTTTTAAAGAAACAAATGGGCCATATACCAGAACATAGTACGGTATATGGCCCTGAACCGTGCTTCGCTTTGGTTCAGGGCTCCGCGGGCAGGATTCGAACCTGCAACCACCCGGTTAACAGCCGGACGCTCTACCGTTGAGCTACCGCGGAATGAATGAAAATAAAAAAATTTAAAATTGCTTTATAATTTAAATTATATCACATTTATTTTAAAACAATCAAAATTGCACCCAAAACAATTAAAATCATTCCTAAAAACACTTTTAAATTTAAGACCTCTTTTAAAATTAAAGCTGAAAGTAAAATCACAAAAACCAAACTCAATCTGTCTAAAACAGCAACATGACTCGCGGGTCCCAATTTTAAGGCCCAAAAATAAAAAAGCCACGAAAGGGCACCGGAAACTCCAGCTAAAATAATTAAAATCCAGTCTTTGAGAGTAAAAATATTTAATGAAAAATCATTAAACTTTCTAAAGAACAAACTAAAAATTACTAAAAAAGAAGCCATTATCAGCGAACGAATGGTCGTTGCCAATGTTGGGTCGATGGTTTTCAGTCCCAATTTCCCAAAAATGGCAACCAAACTTGCAGTGATCGCCGAAAGCAATGCCAAAAGAATATACATTTTTTTGAAAATTAATAGTAACCTTTTAGTTTTTTTATTTTTTCGTGTTGTCTGATTTTTTCCAGAGCTCTCAACTCTATTTGCCTAATTCTTTCTCGCGTGACGCCAAATTCTTTTCCAACTTCCTCTAAAGTATGAGAAACACCGTCTTCCAATCCAAAACGCATTGCCAAAATTTTTTGTTCTCTCGGGGTTAATTCTGATAAAACTTCTTTTAATCTTTCCTTTAAAAGATTGCGCGCCGCCTCAATTGAAGGGAGGGGGGTTTTTTCATCCTTGATAAAATCTAATAAAATTGATTCTTCGTCGCTATCGCCCACTGGTGTTTCTAATGAAACTGCTTCGTGAACGATTTCGCTTAAACGATTAACTTGTTCAACCTCGATTTTCATTTCCTGAGCGATCTCTTCATTTAAAGGTTCTCTACCCAATTCCTGGGCTAATCTTTTTTTTACTTCGTTGTATTTTGTTAATAACTCTACCATATGAACAGGAATCCTAATCACACGACCCTGTGAAGCCAAGGCGCGAGTAATTGCCTGTCGAATCCACCAAGTGGCATAAGTCGAAAACTTGTATCCTCTTCTCCAATCGAATTTTTCAATTGCCCGGTATAATCCTACATTCCCTTCCTGAATGAGGTCCAAAAAGGTTAAAGCTCGTGATTTCCCAATGTATTTTTTTGCGATAGAAACAACCAATCTTAAATTCGCTTGCCAAAGCTTCTTTTTTGCCTTCTCATCGCCTTTTTCAATTCTTTTTGCCAAAGCCACTTCTTCTTCGTGGGTCAAAATAGGTGTTTTGGCAATTTCTTTTAGATAGGTTTGAATGAGATCAAAATTCTCTTCTTTTTGAATTAAATGGTCTAATTTTGGCAATACCAATAATTCTTTTCTTTCTTTTTTTATCTTTTTTTCTTTCTTTTTTCTTTTTTTCTTTCCTTCTTTTTTCTTCTTTTTTCTCTCTTTTTTGACTTTCCGAATCTTTTTTTTAATTTTTTTTATTTTCTTTTTTTTCTTTTTTCTCATTTTTTTATTTTATTTTTTTTGCCCAGAAATTAAATTCTTTATTTAATTCCTTCAACATTTCTTCATTCCTTTGTTTTTCTGCTTCCTGAATTTTTTTAGAAATCTCTTCTAATCTTTCCCTCGCTGTCATTCTTTCAATTTCTTTTTTGCAAAAATTAAATTCTTTTTCTAACATTGAGGGTTCTATCCTTTCAATCTCTGATTTCAAAGAAAGATAATCGTAAAAATTTTTTAATTCTGGCGAAAACAAATCTTCTTTTTTTTCTTTTAAACCTTTTAAAATCTCTTGGGACAAGGAAGAAAAGAAAATAAAATCCTCTGATATTATTCTATCCAAAAAAGATGGTTCCTGCAAAATAATGCAAAGTAATTTTTCTTCCAAAATTTCCCTCCGCGATTTTCTTGAAAGATCTTTTTCTTCATTTCTTTCTATTTCATTTTTTAAAAACTTAATTTTCGAAAGTTCTTTTCTTAAATCCTCCTCTTTTATTTTAAGTTCTTTTGAGATTTTTTCAAGCCAAAAAGTTTTTTCAATTTCATTTTGAATATTTAAAATAAAAGGCGCTAAATTCTTCACGATTTCTTTTTTTTCTTCAATTTTTTCTTTATCAAATTTCGTTAAAAAAAAATCAAAAAAATAATCCAAAATGGATTTTGCCTTCTCTACTATTTCTTTCCATTGTAAGGGGTTTTGGGAAATAATATCCGCTGGATCTTTTTCTTGGGGCAATGATAAAATTTTAATTTCAAAACCCATTTGCTGGGCAAGAAAAATTCCCCTTTTGGTTGCTTCTTGACCGGCTAAATCCATATCAAAAGAAAAATAAAGGGTGTTGGTATAACGCTGAAGGATTTTTAAATGATATAAAGAAAGCGCGGTTCCGGAAACGGCAACCGTGTTTTCAAAACCTTCTTGATGAGAAAGAATACAATCAACATAACCCTCGACTAAAATAAGAAAATCCTTTCTCCTGGCTTCCAAACGCGCTTTATCTAAGCCATATACAATTTTGCTTTTATCATACAAAAGGGTGTTTGGCGTGTTAATATATTTTGCCACATCTTCTGCTTCAAAAATCCGGCCTCCAAAACCAACAACCTGAGAGTTTAAATCAAAAACGGGAAAAATAATTCGCGACCGAAAACGATCGATTAATCTGCCATTTTTTCCCTCGAAAGCCAAGCCAGTATCAATGATCTCTCTTTTCGGGAATTTTCGAGAAAGTAAAAAATCGCTCAAACAAGAAAAATTATTCGGCGCCCAACCCAAACGCCATTTTTTAATAGAATCCTCGTTAATTTTTCTCTCCAAGAGATATTTTCTTGCTTTTTTCCCCGAACTACTTTTCTCTAATTGTGTCTGATAAAAACGGCAAGCGATTTCTAAAATTTCTTCTAATTTTTTCCTTTTTGTAAAAACCTCCTTTGGTAAAGATTTTAATTCAACGCCTGCTCTCTTTGCCAAAATTCTCAAGGCATCGCCAAATTCAACGCCTTCAATTTGCATAATAAATTTAAAAACATCTCCACCCAAACCACAACCAAAACAATGCCAGATCTGACGCACGGGCGAAACAAAAAAAGAAGGTTTTTTTTCAGAATGAAAAGGGCATAGGGCCCGAAAATTAACTCCTGCTTTTTGAAGTTTAATGTAAGAACCAATAACATCAACAATATCCAAGCGATTCTTGATTTCTTCAATCTGATTTTCCATCAATTAAATTTTAACAGAAAATTTTTATTTAAACATCAAAATTTAAAGATTGACGAATCTTTTATAAAAATAAGATTCTAATTATTAGTTTTTTTCTCTATGTTTCTATTTTTCCAACCTGATAAAAGACAATTTTCCACCAAATTGATTTGCTAACATTATTAATGGCATATCTATTATTATTAAAGAAAGAAAATTGACGAATGTCTCGCATAAACCCTTTATTCTTTTGTCAGCTTTCAAATCCAAAGATACTTTTCTTTTTTTATCCACAATTATTTTTTTAATTCAAGATTTTTCGGTTAAATGGAAGTAAAAAGTGCTTAATTAAATCACCGATGGTACTTTAATCAAATTTTTTTGATTAATCTTCTAATCGAGAGCAGATCTTTCTTTATCTCTCTTATGTCGTTGTGTTTTTCTTAATTCCTCTCCTCCACCAAAAATATAAGAAATTAATCTTCCGAAATCAGGAACAATTCTTCGCAGGCCCCTTGTTATTTTTTTTATTCCTTTATCTAAAAACCTGCTTGCGAGAAACGTTCCCAAAGCCGCTCCCGCGATAACAGCTGAAGTAGCCCATTGTGTGCCAATTTCAATTCCCATTGATTCTAATAATGAAATACCACCGAGTGTCGCCCCTCCTAATGCTAACGTGCCCATTCCTACTCCTATTGCTTTTATTGCTTTACCCAATGTCGTGCTTTCTGCTTCTTTCTCTGCTTCTGCTGCTACTGCGTTTTTTCTTGCTTCCGCTGCTCCCGATGCTATCGGTTCTGCCGACTTCGGTCCTCCTCTCTTTGTTTCTGCTGCTTTCTTTGTGTCTACTGCTTCTTCTTTCTCTATTTCTGCTGGTTCCATTTTCTCCTCCCAACGCCCCTCCACATCTTTAACTGCTCTTTCCCACATTTTATCCCAGGCTTTTTTAATTTCGTTTAAATCTGTAATACCTTTTTCTTTTTTATAATTTACAAACTCTAAAAATTGTTGTCTATTATAATCTTCGCGTGCTTGTTGCTCCTCTTTTGTTTCTCCTTTTTTTGCTAATTTATAATGGAATATTCTTGACTCTTCTCCTCGCTCTTTCCCTTCCTTTGCTTTTTGTCTTACCTCTTCATTGTGTTTTCTGATTGCTTCATTTAATTTTTGTAATTCTTCTCCTTTCAGGGTCCCTCTTTTTTTTTCCAAAGCTTCTACCGCCTGTGATTTATATTCTTCGCCAATCTCAATGGAGGGCCTTTTTTCTGCTCCCAACTCCCTTCTTTCATCTCCTCTTTTTTTCTTTTCCTCCAATATTTCATTTATTTTCCTTTCAAGATAATTCATCAATTCTTCTTTAACTTGTTCTTTAACTTGTTTAACTTGTTCTTCAGTTTTCTCACCCGAACTACTCATTTCTTCAATTTGTTTTACCTTTTCATTCATTTTTTCAATTTGTTTTACCTCTCCATCTATCGTAAAAATTTTGTCCTGTAAATCTTTCCATGTTAATCCTCGAACTTTTAAAAAATAATCTTGCAATTGTCTAGATAAATCTTCTAAACCTGCCCTATAATCAATTGTGCTTGGATCATGATTTTCACGCAGCTTCAAAAAACCTTGCTTGCCAAAAAAAATATTGAAAATTTCTTCCGCTCTTCTATTCAATTCCTTTTCTTCCCTTTGGGTCAATTGGTTGTCTCTTTTCAACCTTTTTAGCTCCAAAAAAGATTTTCCCTGAATCTCTTTTAGCTCTTTTAGCCACTCTGGTTCTTCTCTTGGTCTTTCTGGATTTGTAACCATATTTTTAATTCTTTTTTTTATTTAGACGACCTTTTTAATAACTTTTAATTTTTAATAACTTTTAAATTGAAAAATTTTATCATATTTTATCATTTTTTAATAAATTTTTCCAGCAGATTTAATGATACAAAAATTATTTTTTTTGTCAAGAGGTATGAAAAATATTATTTGAATAAAAATGGCGGAGGGGGCGGGACTCGAACCCACAAACCCCAAAAAGGAGTCCACGCTCTCCAGGCGTGTGCCTTACCAATTCGGCGCACCCCTCCTTTTTTTAAAATGAAATTTTTCTTAATTCTTCAATTCGTTTTTCAACTGGTGGATGAGTAGAAAAGAGATTCAAAAACCAATTTTTCTCCTTAAAGGGATTGCAAATATAGAGAGAAGCTAAAGCCGGATTTTGATTTCTTAAAGGTATTCGATTTTGAGAAATTTTTTGGAGGGCTGAAATTAATCCTTGGGAATATCTTGTCAGCAAAACAGCGCTACTATCTGCCAAAAATTCTCTTTTGCGAGAAATGGCAAATTGAATCAGTTGGGCAATAATCGGCGCTAAAATAATAACAATAAAAAAAAGAATTAAAAGCAAAGGATTTTGTCTTTCTCTGTCATCTCTTCTTACTCCCCCAAAAAAAGCGAAGCGAAAAACAAAATTGGACAAAATGGCAACAAAAGAAACTAAAACAACGGCAACCGATGCAATTAAGACATCTCTATTTTTAATATGAGAAAGTTCATGGGCGATTACCCCTTCCAACTCTTTTTCATCCAATAAATCAATTAGACCCTGATTTAAAACAATGACCGAATGTTTTTCGTCGCGGCCAGCGGCAAAAGCATTGGGTTGTCTTTCGGGAGCGATAAAAATTTTAGGAGTTGGCATTCCAGCGCTGATTGCTAAATTCTCGACAAGCCGATAAATTCTTGGATTATCTTTTTTTGAAATTTCCTTTGCTCCAACAAGCCAAACTGGTATTTTATCTGAATACCAATAACTCAAAAAACTCTGAAAAAGAGCGAAAAAAATCGCAAAATATAAAATCTGTTCATTTCCAAAAACCTGAGATAAAAACCATCCTAAAATAACAATGAAACACAAAAAAGCGCTGATTAAAAAAATTGTTTTTTGTTGATTTGAGCGAATGTTTTCGTAAACGCTGGGCATAATTTTAATTTAAAATTTTACTTTGGGCACTTCCCTTTCTTCTGGAGAAACTGAAAACAATTCCATTTTTTGAAAATTAAAAATTTTGGCAAAGATATTTGTTGGAAAAGATTCAATGGCAATATTTAAATCCCTGACGCAAGAATTATAAAACCTTCTGGCCGCTTGAATCTTATCTTCGGTATCTGTTAATTCTTCTTGTAATTTTTGAAAATTTTCCGAAGCTCGTAATTGAGGATAATTCTCAACCAAAGCAAAGATTGATTTCAGCGCTTGAGAGATAAGGTTTTCCGCTTCTTCTTTTTCTTTAAAATTTTGAGCCATCATTGCCCGCGACCTTGCTTCTGTTACTTTCTCAAAAACCTCTTTTTCGTGACTGGCATAAGCTTTCACTGTTTCTACCAAGTTGGGAATAAGATTATATCTCCTTTTTAATTGAACTTCTATATCAGAAAGGGCTTCCAAGGCCTGATTTTTCAAAGAAACCAAGCGATTGTAAAAATAAATAGTTATTATGCTCAAAAAGATTAACAACCAGAAAATCGCCATATTTTTATTTTAACATTTTTAAAAAAGGAAGGCAAGAAGCCTTCCTTTTTTTGTTTTTTTATAATTTCTTTTTAGTATTCTTCTGGCATTGCAGGAGGAACGCTTCCTTCTTTCTTTTCTTCCGGTTCTTCAACAACCATTGCTTCGCTCATTAAAATCATCGAAGCAGCAGAAACAGAATTTTCTAAAGCCAACCTAACAACTTTTGTCGGATCAATAATTCCTGCCTGATAGAGGTCCTCAAATTTTAAGGTCTCCGCATTAAAACCAAAACCTTCTTTTTCCGCTTTTACTTTTTCTAAAACAATCGAGCCGTCAATCCCGGCATTTTGAGCGATCTGTAAAATAGGAGCCACAAAGGCCTTCTTTAAAATTTTAATTCCAATCTTTTCTTCATCATCGGTAATTGTTTTTTCAAGTTCTTCTAATTCGGGCACGCACCTTAACAAAGCAACGCCACCACCGGGCAAAACGCCTTCTTCCATCGCTGCCCGAGTTGCGTTTAAAGCATCTTCTGTTTTTCTCTGTTTTGCTTTTTGTTCGACCTCGGTCGCAGCACCAACCTTAATCACGGCAACGCCACCAGCCAATTTTGCCAATCTTTCTTGAAGTTTCTCTCTGTCGAATTCTGAATCGCTTTTTTCTAACTCTGCTTTAATTTGTCTGATTCTTCCTTCGATCTCTTCTTTTTGACCGTAACCCTCAACGATTGTTGTTTTCTCTTTTTCAACAACAACCCTTCTCGCTTTTCCCAAATATTCTAAACGGACGTTTTCTAATTTCACTCCCAACTCATCGGTAATTGCTTTTCCACCAGTTAAAACAGCAATATCTTGAAGCATTTCTTTTTTTCTGTCTCCAAAACCAGGGGCTTTAACAGCGACCACCCTTAAAATTCCTCTCAATTTATTGACAACCAAGGTCGCCAAAGCCTCTCCTTCAACATCATCAGCAATAATCAAAAGGTCTTTTTTTCCACTCTGAACTACTTTTTCCAAAGTAGGAACAATTTCAGATAACGTAGAAATTTTTTTCTCGGTGATTAAAATCAAGGGTTCTTCTAAAACGGCTTCCATCCTTTCAGGATCTGTAACAAAATAAGGAGAAATATAGCCACGATCAAATTGTAAGCCCTTAACGATCTCTCTCTGAACACCCATCTTTTTTGATTCTTCAACAGTAACCACCCCATCTTTTCCCACTTCAGTGACGACTTCAGCGATTAAATTTCCGATCTCTGCGTTATTAGCCGAGATCGTCGCCACCTGAGCAATTTCTTCCTTTTTCGTAATCTGACGAGCCATCTTTTTTAATTTCTCTACCGTTGCTCTTAAACCCTTTTCCATTCCCCTTTTAAGGGCAAGGGGTGAAACGCCAGCGGTAACATTTTTTAAGGCCTCATTTACCATTGCGCAAAGCAAAACAACAGCGGTCGTTGTTCCATCTCCAGCAACATCGTTAGTTTTTTCGGCCACTTCTTTCGCAATTTCAACCCCTAAATTCTCTCCTTTATCTTTCAATTCAATCTCTTTAACAATGGTCACTCCATCATCGCAGAGCTCCGGAGCGCCAAAACCCTTATCCAAAACCACATAACGCGCTCTTGGCCCCAATGTCACCTTTACCGTTTCTCCTACCTTGTTGATTCCTGTTTTCAATTTTTTTCTTGCATTTTCTCCGAAAAAAATATTTTTTGCAGACATATTTTTATTTATTCAATAATCGCTAAAATGTCTTCTTCTTTGGCAATAAGATATTTTTTTCCATCGACCTTTATTTCAGTGGGACCATATTTAGTAAACAAAACCTTTTGTCCCACCTTGATTTCCATAGGAATAATTTCTCCCTTCTCGTTTCTTTTGCCCGGACCAACGGCAATAACCTTTCCTTGTTCTGGTTTTTCTTTATCCGCTGATTCGGGCAAAAAAATTCCTGCCTTTGTTTTTTCTTCTTCTTCCAAGGGTTCGATTAAAATATGATCAGCAATGGGTTTAATTTTCATTTTTTTCTGATTTTTTAGCAGTTTCGACCTTTGATTGATAAATTAAATTATAGCAACTGAAAAAATAATTGTCAAGAAAGAGAAATCTTTGAAAAAGATTAAACCTTAAAATCTTTCTTGATAATGCCTTTTGGGGCTTTGATTTTCTTGAAAAGGGCCACGTCTTTGAATTCTTCAATTTTTTCTCTCTTTGAAATTTTAACATCGTAAATTCCTTTTTCAACCAATAAATGATACCTTCCTCCCTCGTCGGTCATTATCTTTTTGACAGGATAATTTAAACCCTCAAAGAAAACAGTGATTAAAGAAAAAGGTAATGGTTTTTTATTTGCTTTTTGTAAAACAAAACCATATTCCCGAGGTTTGAAACCAAAAATTCTCATCAAAAACAACACCAAATAAACAATGACAACATTCCGATTAAAAGGAATTGGTTCAAAATACCAGATAATGAAAGATAAGATAAGTCCAAAATAGAAGATTAATGTGGGAAAATGTTTCTTAATCATTTCTATTTGATAATTAAACTTGACATATTTTTTCTTGGCAATTTGATTCCAATCAATTCCCATAGGATCAAGAGGAATGTTGAAGGTTAAGGGAGTGGGTTTTGATACGCGAATGAGTTCTCCATGATAGAGGTTATCGTAAATTTCATCTTTCTTTTTATCTTTTAAGAAAAAAGAAGGAAATTGATAGTTTGTTTTTTTTACTTCCAAATAATATTCTCCTTCCTTGACGAAAAAACTATAACGGCCATAAATATCGGTAATTTGGGTTTTGAGTTTTTTTCCGTTTTTATCTTTTAGAATGACAATAGCAGGATCCAATGGTTGTTTGCTCACCGAATCATAAACAACCCCCCAATACTCTCTTTTGACAAAGAAAAACAAGGATAAAATCCTTAAAGGCAAAAACACCAAATCTTGTAATGTCTTTGCTTGAGGAATTAGGCCCAAAAGACTACTTAAAAAATAGACAGTAAGACCCACAGAGACAATTGTTTTTGAAACGGGTTTGACAATTTCTATAATTTCAGGAGGAAAAAATGGAGACGGTGAAGGAGGAATATACGGAGGAATATAAGGTGGAGTAAATGTGGGTAAAATTGTTGGAATAAAAGTAATTGTCGGCGGAAGCGGCGGAAAAAGGGTTGGGATAACAAAAGTAAATGTTGGGAGAGGAGGTGTTGGAAAAAAATAAGTTGGGGTTGGTGAGGGTATAAAAGGAGAAAAAGTGGGTGTGGGAATTAAAGTAAAAGTAGGGGTTGGAGTAAAGGGAGATGGCGATGGTGGAATTGGACGACCTGATTCGCTCACTGTCGGGCTTGGCGTCGGACAATCTTCAGGACAATTTAAATAATCTTCTCCATAATCGCTATCGCAATTTCCATCACCACAAAAATAAACTCCTTGAGAGATATTTATTTGGCTTTGAGCAGAAAAAAATAAAGAAGAAAGAAGACAAAATAAAAAAAGAAAAACAACAATAAAAAGAGTTCTTTTCTGGCAAACATTTTCCATCTTTTAAAATAACAAAATTTTATCTTTTTTTCAATAAAATTTATTCCAGCGATAACTTAAAATCTTCAATCTCTCTTTAAAAAATTAATTCGTTGTCGCAGTAACAACAATCGTTGTTGTGTAAGTGCCAGAGTTTAAAGCATTAGAAGATCCTGCTTGAATTCTGATGCCAAAATAGGTGTTATCGCCAGAAGGACTA